>Ga0123353_10000249_pt1 | contig 67719 bp, 66 predicted proteins | sample TergutLab28metaG_3_FD_92763 | JGI IMG/M metagenome (GOLD analysis project Ga0123353, IMG submission 92763) | Labiotermes labralis P3 segment gut microbial communities from Petit-Saut dam, French Guiana - Lab288 P3 | ecosystem: Host-associated > Arthropoda: Insects > Digestive system > Gut ... | reverse complement strand
GGGGAAAATCGCCCACGGCGGCCACCCGGTGCTGCGCTGGAACTTCGACAACGCCGTGGTGAAAATCGACGAAGCCGGGAACATCAAGCCTGACAAAAGTAAGGCCAGCGACAAGATCGACGGGGCCGTCGCGGCCATAATGGCGGCCGACCTCGCCATGCGCGACGAGGGCAAGCGCGGCGGCTATGCCATGGCCGTGATTGACATCAACGGCGGACAAACTGAATACTATTGATCTGGAGGGAAGTTCATGGCTATCTTTTCACGAAAAAAACAGAAGGCTGAAAATCGTCTCAGCACCAGCGGCAGCCAGAGTATCTTTGTCAGCGGGTCGAGCAGCTCCGGCACCCATGTCAGCGAACATACCGCGCTCCAGACCGCTGCTGTGAATGCTTGCTTGAGGTTATACAGCTCCGCAGGGCGTGCAGGGCCCACGCGGCCCCCAGGGGCAGCAGGGCCCCCGCGGCGCACAGGGAGAGAAGGGCGATAAAGGCGACAAGGGCGATATGGGCCCGCAGGGCCCGGCCGGCAATTTCGACCTGTATATCGCCACCAGCTGCGAGCGCACCGTTCCCCCGCACTATGTGGTCAACGACCTGGTGGCCCAGTGCCCGGCCTGCATGAAGGCAATCAGCGGCGGCTACCAGTCGTCCGACCGCGACATCAGCATCATTCGCTCCGCGGAATCCGCGGGCTACGACGGCTGGGAGGTCTCGGCCTACAACGATTCCGACTGCCCGGCGAAGGTGCAGGCCTACGCTGTCTGCATCGCCGCCAACAAGCTCAAGCCCGCCGGGTGCGTGCACCCCGGCGACTGCGGGACCCTCGAGGCGGTATCCTGCGCGTACCCGCACGATCCCTGGCCCTACGGCAAGCACGGGGACTGCGGCTGCGGGTGCTGAGGTGAAACGTACAGGTTGTAAAAGCGGAGACGCACGTCAGTGCGTCTCCACATGCGATGCACAAAATGTAGGGGACGGCGTCCTCGACGTCCCTTACATTTGCTTGCACGGGCGGTAAAAATGCCGTCCCTGATTCCTACAGCTTCTTGAATATCTCCGCGCTCTGGGCGATTCCCTCTTCCAGGGGGGTCCAAGCGATTTTGCCCACAGCCTTTTCCAGCTCGCCGGTGTCGTTGTGGCGGGGGAAGGGCAGGGGCGCGGGGTTGAACGTGATCTTGCCCGCAGCCTGCGGGCAGGCCGCCTCGATGGCCGCCACGATGCGCTCCATGTGCACCGTGCCGCCGCCAAGGTTGTAGCACGCGGCCCCGGTGAAATCGGCGTCCGCCGCGGCGATGAAAGCCCTGGCCGTGTCGTCGGCATACTGGAACTCGGCCTGCCCGCCGTAGGAGATCTCGTAGGAGCCGCCCTTCACCGCCGCCTTGATGGCGGAGGTGGGGGTGGAGGTCATGCCCTGGTCCCGCAGGGGGCCGTAGACCACGAAGGGGCGTATGCCTATGCTGGCGATGCCTTCGTCGGCATACCACACCTTCGCACAGACCTCGTTGTCCTGCTTGTAGGCGCCGTAAAAGCTCTTGGGGATTAGGGGCGACCAGTGGTCGAACGTAGCGCCCGGGTAGTCAGCCGCGCTGCCGTAAACGGCGGTGGAGCTGGAGTAGACCACCCGCTTCACGCCCGCTTCCTTGGCCGCCTGGAAGACGTTCTGTGTGCCCACCACGTTCACCAGCGAGCCCCGGGCGGGGTCGGCCTTGCAGAAGGGCAGCTGCAGCGCGGCCAGGTGGATCACCTGGGCTACGTTGCAGGAAAACGCCTTGCGCACGTCGTCGAGCTTGCTGACGTCGCCAGCCACAACCTTGACCTTGGCCAGCGCGGTCTCGGGCATGATCAGCAGCAGCTTGCGCAGATTTTCGGGGTGAAGGTCGAAGGCGACCACCCGCCTGCCCTGCTCAAGCAGGTTTTTGACCACCCAGCCGCCGATGCAGCCGCTGGCCCCGGTGACGAGAATTGTTTTGGACATGTGAAGTCCTCCTTGTTATTCGCTGAATTTTTGCTTGATCAAATTAAAGAAGTATTCCTCTAAACTTTGGACAGGATCACTTGTCTCTGGAACCCATCTTTCGACGATATGATATACGCCCTCCTTGACGCCCTCAATAAGGACTGTATAGCCGCCATGCCCCACGTTTTCAATTTCTTCTGGCAGGTTCCAATAACCTGCTTTGTCTAATAGTGCAAGAAATTCTTTTGTCTCTTTTTGACCTAGAACGACTTTTTCAGATTTGGAAATCCCGCCGCCTCCGTACATGTAAGCACCATGTTTGCCAACTTTGTAATGCACATTCGCTGTACCGTCAATATTAACTTCAATCCGCACCACTACCTGATTGTCGAATGACGGAAGACTAGTAAAGCGATACATATGGCCCTTTGAACCATAAAGCGCTTCTTCATCCAGAGCAGCCAGTTCCCGTGAATACCATTCATTTGAGTAGGGACTTATGTAGTCATTGAAGCTCTTTATAATCGGTGGAATTACATCAAGACATACCCATGCATCGCTACTTACCAGTCCAGCTGCATAAATCTCATCGGATATTTTGTATACCTGTTTTGCTTCAACGCCATATCCTTTCAGTCGATAAATCCCTGTTACCAGAACGTTGGCTCCCGGGGTCAGTTGCTCAAATATAGCCCGCACGTCTTTAAAATCCGATGTAGCGTTCGCTTTAATTTTGGACATATCCGAAGTGTACTCATCGCTGATAATGTAAGAGTATCTAATTCCTTTCGAAGACGAATTCTCGTTTTCATTCCACACGTAAACATAAACCTGCTTCTTCACCTGCGCGAACATCCAAGCGAACAGTCCCTCCTCGCGGTAAGCACGTTCCCAGCTCTGGTGGCCCTCGCGGGGGTATTCCGTGTATTCTACATTGCCGCCCGCGGCCTCCAGGGCGGCGATCATCTCGCGGGACTGCTCCGGCTTAACGACGCTGTCCCGCCCGCCATGAAAGGCCCAGACGGGGACGTGCGCGAACAGGGCGGCGCTCTCGGGGTCGCCGCCGCCGCAGATGGGAACCGCTGCCGCGAAATAATCCGGGTAGGCCGCGAGCATTTCCCAGGTGCCGTAGCCGCCCATGGAGAGCCCCGTGATGTATATCCGATTGGGATCAACAGGGTGTTTCGCAGTGAAATCCTCCAGCAGGCTCATAAGCGGCTGCGTATCCCACCATTGGTCCTCCGGGCACTGGGGCGCTATGACAATGCAGGGGTAGGCCGCCAGGTTTTCCTCGCTGAGCAGCGTCTGCATGACGCTGTTTTTGCGGGTCTGGGCGCGGTTGTCGTAGCCGCGCTCGCCGGTGCCGTGCAAATACAGCACCAGGGGGGATTCCCTCCCGTTGTACAGGCCTTCCGGCAGGTACAGGCGATACGGTAGCGTGTCCCCGGCTTCGTTTGAGAACACGTGGCTCTCCATCCTGTCCGTGACATCCACCGACATGAACAGGCTCATCATGCCGCCCGCGCCCTCAAAGGCGTAGTAGCCGCCCAGCGCCCCGATGAGAAGCACCAGCAGGCAGGCCGGGAGGATGATGAAGAGCTTTTTGCGTTTTTTCATGAGATGCCTCCTTGCAATTTGCCATGCGTTGTAGGGGGCGGCGTCCCCGACGCCCCTGGGCGTGAAGAACAGAGCCTTGTCTTTCTGGCCCGGGGACGTCCGGAGGGCCGTCCCCTACAATCTGCGTCGAAACACTTCTTCCCCTATTTCGCCACCCAGCCGCAGTCCACCAGCCAGTCCGCGCCGGTGACGAAGGAGGCCTTGTCGCTGGCCAGGAAGCAGATGACCTCGGCCACTTCCTCCGGCTCGGCCCAGCGGTCGAAGGCCTGCTCCTTCTCGCGCACGGCTTTGACCTCGTCGAAGGGGATGTTCAGGCGGGTGCTCTCCAGCTGGATGTCGCTGCGCAGCATGGGGGTATCGATGGAGCCGGGGCTGACGGAATTGACCCGGATGTTATACGCCGCGTACTCCCAGGCCATGGCGCGGGTGAAGGCGATGATCGCGCCCTTCGTCGCGCCGTAGATGCCGTGCTGGGTCTGGCCCACATGGCCCGAAACCGAGCCCATGTTCACCACGGCGCCCTTCATCTGGCGCTTCATGATGGGCACGACGTGCTTCATGAACAGGAAATGCCCGCCGATGTTGACGTGGGTCACGTTGACGAAGTCCTCCCAGGTGGTGTCCTCCAGGGGCTTGACCACCACGATGCCGGCGTTGCAGTTGAGCACGTCCACGCGGCCCCAGGCGGCCTCCACCTGCTGCACCATGGCCTGTACGTCTGCCTCGCAGCCGACGTCGCCCTGGTAGGCGATGCACTCCACGCCGATGGCGCGGATCTCCTCGCCCACCTCGTGGATTTTCGGCCCGCGCGCGATGATGGCCACGTTGTAGCCCTCATTGGCGAACTGGATCGCCGCCGCCCGCCCGATACCCACCGACGCCCCTGTTACGATTGCTGTCTTTCTGTCTGTCATGCGATAGTTCCTCCTGAAAAATATTATTGTTATGGTTTATGGGATCAGGGACGTCCGGAGGCCGTCCCCTACCTGATTGGGTGTTTCGGGTGGCATGAATGCCACCCCTACAGGTTCTGTGTCTCTTGTTCGGGTATGCTTTCGGCCTCTGATGTTCTTTTTGCAACTGCGCCCAACGCCTCTTCCAGCTTGCTGATCCGTTCTTCCGACCGATTCAGCCGCAAAACAATCCAGACGACAAGGCAGACCAGGAACGCAATAACATTGAAATCGACCATCAAATCCTTATAGTCAGTAGCACCGGGAATAACTGTTGCCAGCACAGAAGCCAAAAAAGGCAACATGGCACCTATTACGATCGTTGCACATCTCCAGCGCGCAATCCTTTTTTCCGATTTCGGGGTTTTTTCTTCTCCGATAGCTTCGCTTTTCATGGAATAACTCCTTTCCTACAGCCCCAACAGCTCCCTCGCCTGCGCGGGCGTGGCGACCTCGCGCCCCAGGGAGCGCGAGATGTCCGCGATTTGCTTTACGAGCTCGTGGCAGGTGGCCTCTTTGCCGTTTTGCAGGAAGGGGTAGTCTTCAGTGCCAACGCGCACGTTATGGCCGTTGATGATGGCCGCGACGAGAATATCCATTTGCTCGGGGCCCATGATGCTTACGGTGACGGCACAGTTCGCGGGCATCAGCCTGTTGCGATAGAGATACTCTTCTACAGTGGGGGGGCTCCAGGTGCCGCCGGGCCAGCCGTAGAACTGCGTGGTGATGTAGGGCGCGGCCAGCAGCCCGCGTTCGATCAGGCGCTCCAGGTTCCAGATGGAGCCCGCGTGCCAGATCTCCCACTCGGGCTTGACGCCGTACCGGTTGCAGGCCTCGCAGTATTCGACGAGCTCGTCAAGGGTGTGCAGGCAGTCGCAGTTGACCTCGGCGAAGTCCTCGTCGTGGTGGTTGGCGATGATGGATACGCAGTCGCTGTGCTGCTCGAACAGCTCGATGCGCTCCTGCAAGGGAATGCTGGACATGCCGCTCTGGATGATGATGTCGTTGGCGGCCCTGACCCCGTTGATGACCCCGGCCCAGTCCTTTTCGGCATGGGTATGGAGCACGCTGGCACCTGCCTCGCGGCAGCGGGCGGCCTCGGCGATGATCTCAGAGGTGGTTTGGGGGAAGGGCACATCGGGCTTGAGCCAGCAGATGTTGGGGGTTGCGGTGATGATTAAGGGGTTGTGCTTTGCCATGGTTGTTCCTCCGTTATGTGATTTTGATTTTGGCGTTTGTTTTTGTTTCGGACGGCAGGTTATGCGCATCGCACGAGGAACGTCGCTCCGCGATGGTCTCCGCACTGCCATCATCACCCCGCCCGAGGCGGGGAGCTTCCTCCACGGGAGGAAGCCTGGGGGAATAGGCGAAAACGGGCTTGGAATCGTGCAGTCGCTTTTGCGCAAGCCCCAAGGCTCCTTCCCGTGGAAGGAGCTGTCGGCCTCGGGCCGACTGAGGATGCTATCGCGGAGCGACGTTCCTCGTGCGGGTCGATGGCGGCCTTCAATGTCACAGCCACTTAATAAACCCCGTTTTGTCATCGCTGTTGAAGCCGCAGCCCTCGTAGAAGCGCAGGGTGCTCTCCAGCTTCGAGCCGGTCAACAGCATGATTTTGTAGCAATTGCTCTCTTTCGCGATGGCGCTTGCGGCGTCCATCAGGGCACGGGCATAGCCCCTTTTGCGAAAATCGCCGTGGGTGACGACGTTTTCGATCAGGGCGTAGGGCCGCAGGTTGCGGGGCAGGTTTTGGATGACGATCACCGTGACGGACGACACGATTTTGCCTTCCAGCTCACCCACCAGCAAATGATAGCCGGGGTCGACGGCGAACTGCGCCAGCATCGCGGCCCACGCGGCCATGTCCTGCGGCTCCTCCGGCGGGGACGGCACAAGATGGCGCATGTAGAGCTCGTGCAGGGCCTCGGCGTCGTGCGGAACGGCTTCTCGGATGGTCAGCATGGGAAACACTCTTTCTTGGCATAATGCGGGTGGCAAGAATGCCACCCCTACAGCGCTAAAATAATCTTCGCGATGTCGCTGTGCGCGTTTTGCTCCACAATGTCCATGAAGGGCCTGTGTCGGAGGACAGGCGCCCAGATTTCGGCGGGAATATCGGCCAAAATCTCGCCCAATGGCCGGTGGGAGCGCGCCGACAGGGTTTGGATATACGCGCGGCTGCACGCCTGACTCTCGGCGCGTTCGAGAGGGTAGCCCCTGGTCGGGTCGCGGAAGAGCTTCTCGAAGATGTAGCGCAGGTTGATGTCCCCGGCCCAGCCGTAGCCCTTGTTCAGCGCCAGGGAAACGCAGTTGCCGCCATTGATTTGCGAGAACAGCCAGGCGTCCAGGGGCTCCAGAATCAGGCCAGTAATCACGCCGGGGAACTGCATCGAGCTGATCAAAAAACCCTGCCCTGTGCCGCAGCCGCCCACGGCGAAATCGCACCAGCGCGCGCCCAGCAGCACGCCCGCGATCAGGCCCGTGTGGACGTAGGTCAGCGTAGGCTCCTGCCCCGGCTGCGCCATGCCCGCGTTGAGGATCTGCGCGCCCGGAATGCTTGCCTCCAGGGCGGCGATAATATCGCCGTTCTTCGCGCAGGCGCTGAATTCGTTGATGACCGCGATTGTCATATTAGCCTCCTATCGTAATTCACGGTTTATTCGCCATCTCGAACACGAACGTGCCGCCGTCCTTGATCAGGTCGTGCGTAAAGCCCTTGGCGGGGTCGAGCGGCTGGCCGTTGAACGTCACAGACTTTACGTAGACGTTCTTCGGGCCCTGGTTGTTGGCTTTGACAGTTAAAATTTTGCCGTCCCCAAGCTGCAATACGGCCTCCTCCACGTTGGGGGAGCCGATCCAGTAGCGGTCCGTGCCGGACACGGGGTAGAAGCCCAGCGCCCCGAAAATGTACCAGGCGCTCAGGGCCCCCAAGTCGTCGTTGCCGTCCAGGCCGCCTGGGCCGTCGGCGAAGCGGTCGGTCAAAGTCCAGCGCACCCACTTCTGCGTCAGGTCGGGCCGCCCTGCCTCATTGAACATGTAGGGCGCGTGGTAGTTGTGCTGATTGCCCACCCACCAGCCGTTGCCGGGGTAGGCCCCCGCGCGCCTGTTGGCCGCGCCGTTCATAAAGGCCTCCAGTTCCTTCGTGAAGGCCGCCGGGCCACCCATGCTCTCCACCAGCCAGGCGGGGTCCTGTATGGCGTGCCAGCGATAGTGCTTCGCGCTGCCCTCGGAGAAGCCCCAAGCCAGCGGGATGGGGGATATTTCATCCAGGTAGGTCGTGGCCCAGGGCGCGGAGAACTGCCACTCCCCCGCGGCGTTCTTGGGCCTGAAATATTTCGTCGAGGGGTCGAAGACGTTCTTGTAGCTGTCGCCCAGGGCCTTGAATTGGGCGGCGTCGGCCTCAAAGCCCGCGCCGAGCTTCTCGGCCATCAGGTAGGTGGCGTAGTCCGCCCAGGCGTATTCCAGGGTGCGGCTGACGGAGATCTTGTCGATGTCATTGGGGATATAGCCGTATTCGTTATACTCCTCGTAATACTGCCGCCCGCGCATGGGTAGATTTTGGGGGCCCGCGTTGAAGGCCGCCCATTTCATGATTTCGAGGGATCTGATGGCGTCCGCGCGGCTCAGCTGGCCCTTGAGGCAGCTCTCGGCCATGACGATGTGGGCCGGAGTGCCGTACATGGAGCCGCCGTCGCCACCGCCCCTCGGCCACTTGGGGAAGCCGCCGTGGAGCTCGGCCATGGCCAGCAGGCTCTGGGTGCTGTCATGCTGTATATCCGGCGCGACGAGGATGTACAGCGGGTGCGTGGTGCGGAAGGTGTCCCAGAGGGACAGGTCGCTCCTGTAAGTGTACCCCTTTGCCGTGCCTGTCGTTCCCAGGTAGCCCGGGTACTTGCCCGTCACGTCGGTCATGTTCGTCGGGTGGAGCATGGAGTGATACAGCGCTGTATAGAAGATTTTCTTGATCTCGTCGTCGCCGGTCTTGATCTGTATGGCGGAAAGACGCTCCTCCCATCTCGCCAGGGTGGCTGCGCAGACCTCCTCGAAGGCTTTGCCCGCGCTCTCGGCCAGGAGGTTCGCCTTCGCGCCCTCAACGCTGACATAGCTCAGGCCCAGCCGCATGACGATGGGCTTATCTTTGACATTGCCGAAATTCAAGTCCGCGCCCGCGTCCGCGCCGGGGCCGTCGCCCTCACGGGTGCTGGAGGCCTCGATGGGGGTTTCGCCGTTCGGGCCCATGGCATCGGGGAATTGGCCGTCCGCCCAGAATCTAGCCTTAAAGGGCGTATCAAACGCGGCGTAGAAGAAGACCCTGTTGTTTACACTGCCCTCGAGGGTCCTGTCGTCGAGCATTTTGATCGAGCCGCTCTGCGCGTCGCGCCCGGTGTTGAGGATACTCGTGGCGTCCAGGAAGAGATGGGCGTCTTTTTCGCTGGAGAAGGTGTAGCGGTGCACGCCCGTGTGCTCCGTGGCGGTGAACTCCGCCAGGCACGCGGCCCCGGGCAGCCACACGCCGTAGTAGCCCGGCACGGCCTTTTCCCGCGCGTGGGAGAACGCAAGGGGGCGCTCCATGCGCCGCAGGGGGTCTGCGCCCTCCAGGGCCGGGGTGACGCGGAAGCTGCCGCCCTCCACGATGCCCGCGCCGGACACTCTATTGTGGCTGAAGCCGAATATGTGGGTCTTGTACTGGTAATAGCCCCCCGTGCCGAAGCTCGTGATATTGAACCCGGTGGGCCAGCAGGTGTCCGGGGCCATCTGCACTGCGCCGAAGGGGGCCGCCGCGCCGGGATTGGTCATGCCGCTGTTCCAGGGGATGGAGCCCGTGCCCGTGAAGGGGTTCACGTATTGCGTGAGAGCGCCGGGTTCCGGCGCGGGGATCTCCGCGATGGGCATCTGCCCGGTGAACAGCAGACCCGTGAAGGCCATCATGGCGGCCAGGAGCAGGCCAGCCAGCCGGATGGGTATGGACATGGGGAAGCCTCCTTATATGTTTATGGCATTATTGTAATGGGTTTTGGTGAGGATGTCAAGAGAAATTGCATTTCTTGGGGTTGGCAAGCCCATCGCTTGTCAATTCATGGCAATAAAGCGCCCTTCACATAGCGCCTTACGCACTGTGTAAAGGGCAGCTTATTGTAAAATTTTGCGATTTAAAGTCGGGGAAGAAAAAGATTTGCTTTACAGCCGAATTGCGTTTCGCCGACGGCGGGCCAGTGGCTCGCCCTACGAGGGTTCCGCCCGTGGCGGAGATGGATTGCGCGTGTTATTCGCCATAGGCGAAACGCTCGTAGGGCGATGCATCGCAGCGCCGCTGCTTTTGCCTTTAGTAGTTCTCGTCCACCTTGCCGCGGTGCTCGGCCCAGCCCTCCTTCAGGCCGGTGCGGAACTTCGCCCAGTCGTTCTCGCCCCGGGCGTAGGCCAGCAGGCCCGTGTGCATCACCTTGTCGCGGAATTCCTCGCCGGGGCTGAGCGCGCCGTAGACCACCGGGCCGGTGACGCCCTCCTTCCCGAGCCACTCGAAGGCGGCGGCGCTCAGGGGGTTGTTGGGGAGGGAAGAACTGGTGACAGAATCATAAGGCGCGAGGACGTTCAGCTTATTCGCCAGGAAGTCTGTGCCCCGCTCGGAGGTGAACAGCCAGTTGAGGAACTCGCCCGCGGCCTGTTTCTCCTCCTCACTCGCGCGCCCGTTGATGGCCGCGTATTCCGTCACTTCAAAGGCCAGGCCCTGGGCCTTCACGTCCTCGATATTCATGAAGGCGGGCAGGAAGGCGCACTGGTCGGCGGTGACGGTCTTCCCCACGGCGGAATTGAGGTGGCCGAGGAGCTCCGTGCCGCCCAGGATGAACGCGGCCTTGCCGGTGGCGAACTCCCTCACGGCGTCGGCATAGGCGCGAGTTTCGAGATTCTCTTTGGCGGCGGTGTCGTGGGCGAGGTGCAGGTCATAGAAGCCCCGGTAGCCCGCTTCGTGGCGCAGGGCGATCTCGTCCACCTTGTCGCCGGTGACGTCCAGACCCGCCCTCTCGTACTCGTAGCCCAGGGGGATGCCCAGCAGGCGGGTGGTCCAGGCCGCACCCTCGCCCTCCTTGAGCGCCGGGGCCGCGAACGCGCCCTCGATGCCCAGATCGTCTTTTCTTTCATGGATGTCCTTGGCCAGGGCCTCGAGCTCCTTGTAGCTTTTGACTTCATTGATATTCTTCAGGCCGGACTTCTTGTTTTCCAGGGCGAAGTAGCCGTCGAGGATCTTCTTGTTGTAGACGACGCCGAAGGCCTCCACGCCCACGGGCAGGCCGACGGCCTTCCCCTCGGCCTTGAGGGCCAGGCGTTTATCCACCAGGCGGTCGTAGGCCGCGTTTTGGGTGATGTCCATCGCGTGATCTTGCCAGGCCCTGTACTCGCGCGGGTTGGTGAACAGGAAGATGGCGGGCGCATCCCGCTCGCCTTTGAGGAATTCCTTGAGCTCGGTGGCGGGCGCGCCGGTTTTCGGGGTGATCACGTTCACGTTCACGCCGGTGAGGTTCTTGTAGTCCGCCGCGAGGGCCTGCCACAGGCCCTCCTGGGCCGGGTGGGGCTGGTAGATGTTGAGCTTCAGGCCGGTCTCTTCGGCGGGGGGCCGCTGGGTGGTCTCCTTTTCGCCGCCGGGTGTCGTGCCGCAGCCCGCCAGGAAGCCTGCGGCCAGCGCGGCGCAAAGGGCCAGGGCCGTCAACGCCCTGCGTATGGGGGTCTTGTGTGTATTCATATGCTGCATCCTTTCGTTTTGCGTAAATTCACTCTCCATTGTGCCCGGGAAGGGCCCGCTTATACGAAAATTTCAAGAAATGCATTGCCATTGCGTTAAAATTATGTTATAATCGTTACATGGGGGCGTCTATGCCTCCGACGAAAGGGTATTTTGAATGAAACATACAAAACGCATCCTGTCCGTGTGCGCAGTCCTTTGCGCCTTCTGCCTGCTTGCGGGCCTGGCCGCCTGCGGCGCGGCGGACGACAAGCCCTACGCCAGCTACAACCTGGACAAGTACGTCAATCCGGGCGAATACAAGGGCGTCGCCGCCGATTTTGAAACGGTGAAGGAGGAAAACGTCTTCGACTACGCCAAGGAGATTTTGAGCTACCACGAGCTGAGCTGGAGCGTGCTCGACAACCCCGCCAAAGCGCAGGCGGCCGAGGGCGACGCGGTGCTGTTCTCCTTCGAGGGCCGGGGCGAGGGCCTTTCGGAGGACACCCTTGCGGGGATGAAGAGCGACCCGGAGACGCACCACATCCTTGTACTGGGCAGCGGGGGCTTCATCCCCGGCTTCGAGGAACAGATGACAGGCCAGCCGCGGGACAAGAAGTTCGACGTTGAAGTCGTGTTCCCGGAGGACTACTGGAAAGCCGAGCTGAAGGGGAGGCCCATCACCTTCGAATGCGAGATTTTCAAGATCGGCACGGAGACGCTCACCGACGCGGACGTGCAGGCGCTGGACGCGATTACCGGCTGGGGCTTCACCACGGCGGAGGATTTCCGGGACGTGCTCCGGCAGGATATAGAGCAGGAGGCCGCCTGGCAGAACGGGGGTATCGCGTTCGACGCGGCCCTCGAGAACGCCGAGTTCCTCAAAACGCCCGGCAAAGAGACGAAATATTGGGACAAGTATCTCCAGCAGGCGGCGCAGCGCGAGGGCTTGGGCAGCGCGGACGAATACGCCGCGCAGAGAGGCTACGCCGACGCGAAGGCCATGCGCGGCGAGGAACTGCGGCGCGACCTGTTCGCCTTTGCCGTGGCGCAAAAGGAGGACATCTCCGTGACAGACGAGGAGCTGCAAATCGTCGCGGAGAATATGCGCGCAGATTCCGGCGCGGACGGCACCGATGACGAGGTGTTCGAGCAGCTGTACGGCAGCAGGGGGCACGTGATCCGCCTGCTGACGCGCCAGAAGGTCTGCGAGTTCCTCTTTGAAAACGCGAAGGGCACGGAGGAGTGATTTAGTTGCCCGCTGCACCACAGAAGAAGCCCGGCCCAAAACCGGCGCAGGCAAAAAATGCCCAGCCCAAAACTGAAAAGGCGAAGAAGGCCGACATAAAGGCCGCCGAGGAGGCGCTGCACCGCGCGCGCATGAACTACGCCTACGGCCTGGGAACCGCCACGGCGCTGCTGGCGGTGCTGGCGGCCATCCCCGGGCAGAGCGTGTGGCTCGATCTGCACGGCGCGCTGTGGGGCCTGGCGGGCGCGGCGCTGCCGCTGTGGCTCCTGTTCTCGTTCTACTGCTGCGGCCTGTGGCTGCGCAACCGGAGCCTGCTGGAGGCCTGGCTGACGCTGCTCGCCCAGGCGCTGCTGCTGCTGTTCCTGAGCGCGACGATATTTATTATAGCAAGACCCGCGGAGGCGTTGACGGGGCCCTTCTGGCCCCTGGCGTCGTCCTGCTTCGAGCGCATGGGCGAGCGCTGGACGGCCCCCGAGCTGCTGGGCAACGGCGGCCTGCCGGGCTCCCTGCTGGGCGCGGGCCTGGCCTTGGGCTGCGGCAAGCCGGGCGCGTTGGCGATCACCCTGCTGCTGGCGCTGGCCTGCCTGCCCATGGCGCTGCCCCCCCTGCAGCGCTCCCTGGTGGCGAAGGCCGCCGGCCGCTGGGGCGCGGACGCCCCGCCCCGCCCCGAGCAGGAGAAGCCCGAACGGGTGCGGCCCGAGCGAACAAGGTTCGAAAGGGAGCGGCCCCTCCGGGAGGAGCCCATGGACGAGCTGGAGGAGCTCGACCGGATCGGTCGGGAGCACGGCCTGCGCAACCCCTTTAGACGAAAGTCTGTGGAAGTACCGACAGAGGACGCGCGCATCCCCACCGTGGCGAATATAGAGCCTTTGCCGCCGGAGGAAGCGCCCCAGCCCCCCAAGCGCTATAAGAAGCAGCCCGGGGAGGACGCCGTCAAGGCGGCCATGGAGAACCTGCTGCAGAATGCGGCGGAATCCGGCGCGAAGCCGCAGCAGGGGTATAAGCCGCCCACGCCGGAGCTGCTCAGCAGGCCCGGGCAGGGCGTGCTGCCCGAGCGCGGCGAGGAGGAGGAGATCGCCTACCGGCTGGTGAAGACCCTGGCGAACTTCGGCGTGGCGGTGGAGCTGGTGGGCCGCAGCCGGGGCCCGGCCGTCACCAGGTACGAGCTGCGCCCCGCCGAGGGCGTGAAGATCAGCAAGATCACCTCCCTGGCCGACGACATCGCCCTGCGCCTGGCCGCTACCAAGGTACGTATTGAGGCCCCCATCCCCGGCAAGCCCGCCGTGGGCGTGGAGATCCCCAATAAAAAGCGCGCCATCGTCACCCTGCGGGAGCTGGTGGAGAGCGACACCTATCGCCTGAGCGCGAACAAGTCGAAGCTCACCGTGGCCCTGGGGAAGGACATCGTGGGCGACCTGGTGTGCGCCGACCTCGCCCGGCTGCCGCACCTGCTCATCGCCGGTACCACCGGCTCGGGCAAATCCGTGTGCATGAACACGCTCATTCTCAGCCTGATGTACAACGCCTCGCCAGAGGACGTCAAGATGGTGATGGTGGACCCCAAGCAGGTCGAGTTCAACGTCTACAGCGGGATTCCGCATCTGCTTGTGCCTGTCGTCAGCGACCCCATCAAGGCCGCCGGGGCGCTGGGCTGGGCCGTGAACGCCATGGAGAAGCGCTATACCACCATCAGCGAGCAGAACGTGCGGGACATCGACAGCTACAACAACATCGCCGCCATGCAGGACGACCTGGAGCACCTGCCCCGCATCGTCATCTTCATCGACGAGCTCTCCGACCTGATGATGGTGGCCCCCAGCGACGTGGAGGACTCCATACAGCGGCTCTCGCAGAAGGGCCGCGCGGCGGGGATACACCTGGTCGTATCGACGCAAAGGCCCAGCGTGGACGTGATTACCGGGGTGATCAAGAGCAACCTGCCCGGGCGCATCGCGCTGAGCGTGGCCTCGCAGATCGATTCGCGCACCATCATCAACAGCATGGGGGCCGAGCAGCTGCTGGGCAACGGCGACATGCTCTTCAGCATGAACGGCGGCAACAACGCCATCCGCGTGCAGGGCTGCTTCGTCAGCGACGCCGAGGTGCGCAAGGTGGTCGCCTTCGTGAAGGAGAAGGACCCCAGCCGCGAGGGCTACGACGACGGCGTGTGGGAGGAGATCGACCGCTTTGCCGCCCAGGCCGCCCGCGGCAAAAAGAGGGGCGGCGGCTTCGACCTCTCCGTCGGCGACGACGGCGACGAGGACGACGACCCCATGCTGGACGCGGCCATCGAGGTGGTGGTCAACGCGCAACTGGCCAGCACCACCATGCTGCAAAAGAAGCTCAAGCTGGGCTACGCCAGGGCCTCGCGGGTGGTGGACCTCCTGGAGGCCCGGGGGATTGTCGGCCCCTCGGACGGCGCCAAGCCGCGCAAGGTGCTCATGAGCCACGCGCAGTGGCAGGAGTACATGGCAAGCGGTGGCAAAGCCAACGCCGGGCCCATGGAAAAGCGCAGCTTCGGAGGCGAAGAGGAATAAAATCCCTGGAATATCGTGTTTTTCCTGAAAAAACGCTTGACAAATAGTCATGCGCAGGATATAATAATAGTGCAGTCGTGTGCTGCCTCACATTAATCTCGGTGTATCTCGGCCGCAAACGAGAGCTATTATTTAGGTGTATCTCAGCCGCAAATGAGAGCTATTATGTAGGTGTATCTCAGCCGCAAATGAGAATTGTAATGTGAGAGGAGAGGCAAAGTGAAAAGCTTTGCCTCTCTTTTTTATTGGTAAAATAGAATTGCTGCCGAAGCGCAAGTCCGGCGGCATTTTTGTATTTATACCGCATTATTTTATCTTTATACCGCATTCAAATGCAATCATATTTCAAGTAAAATAGATGTAATTTGCGGAGGGAGGACATGGAATGCCGATTAACAGAAAAACATACACAGAGGAAGAAAACCAATTCGTAAAAAATATCGGGTTCAAGATACAATTCCTTCGCAAGAAGCGCGGCATGAGCCAATTTGAACTGGCCGAAAAGGCCGATTTGAGTTACACGACGATCGGCCACCTGGAAAGCACGTCGGTATACGGGTTGTCCATCGTCTCCATCTACAGAATCGCTGGTGCGCTCGGCGTAGAACCCGATCAATTGTTAAAGTTCGATTAGGTGATATATGACATATTCAAACGTCATAACAAAAAGAATTTTAGCCCTTTGCAAAGAACAAAAAATCACAATCAACAAGCTTGCCACGCTCTCCGGTATGAGCCAATCCTCCCTTGAAAATATTATCAAGGGCCGGTCAAAGAGCCCCGGGCTGCGCACGTTACACCGCTTGGCGCAGGGGCTTGGCATGACGCTATCGCAGTTTCTGGATTTCCCGGAGATAGAGGAGACACAGCTGGAAGATGAATAAGAAACGTTTTACCGCCCTCCTCCTCGCCTTTGTCCTGCTGCTCTCCCTCGCCGCCTGTGACGTCAGCTGGCTCTTTGACCCCTCCCCTGCCCCGGGCGGGGGCCTGGTGGTGCATTTCATCGACGTCGGCCAGGGCGACTGCGCGCTCATCGAGGCCGGCGGGCGCTTCATGCTGATCGACGGCGGCGAGCGCGGCAGCGAGGGCAAAGTGATCAAGTATTTACGCCGGCGGGGCGTGGAGCGGCTCGACTACGCCGTCGCGACGCACCCCCACAGCGACCACATGGGCGGCCTGGCCTACGGGGTGCTGGAGGCCTTCCCCGTGGGCACGGTTATCGCGCCTCGCTTCTCGCCGGAGAACACGCCCACCACGCAAACCTACGAGAAGTTCCTCGATGCCGTTGGCAAGCTCATTGCACAGGGGACGGCGGCGAAATACGCCCGGCCCGGCGACGTCTACGCCTTGGGCGAGGCGCGCTTCACGATACTGGGGCCATTGAAAGAGGACGGCAGAAACTACAACAACGACTCGGTGATCGTGCGGGTGGAATGGCAAGGCAAGGCCGCCCTGTTCATGGGCGACGCCGAGAAGACAGTCGAAAACGCCCTGGTGAAGGAATATGGGGAGGCGCTGCGGTCAGACCTGCTCAAGGCCGGGCATCACGGCAGCAAGACATCCTCGAACGACAACTTTCTGTTCATGGCGCGGCCGAAAGACGCCGTGATCTCCTGCGGGGTGGGCAACAGCTACGGCCACCCCAGCGCCGAGGTGCTCGAGCGCTGCAAATCCTATGGGATTGCAGTGCATCGCACGGATATTGAGGGGACGGTTGTGATTTATTTATAGAGCCACCCACTCCCCCAGCCAGAAGGAGTAGATCAGCGTCTCGGCCACTTCGAGCCCGAAGCACTCGCGCATCGCCCTGCGGTAGTATGAGAGCTGCCCACCGTAGCGCTCCCGCAGGATTTCGAGGTCGTCCACCCGGTCGGTCTTGTAGTCCAGCAGCACCAGCGTGCCGTCCTCGTCGAAGGCGCAGTCGATGATTCCCTGCACAACCACGTATTCGCCCGCCACGTCCTCCGGCCCGAGCAGCGGGTCGCCCTGCGCCAGCTCCCACGCCGGGACGCGCAGGGTGAATTTTTTTTCGCGCAGGATATTCTTCGAGGCCAGCAGCCGCGCGGCGAAGGGCCCGGCGAAAAAGCGCGCGAGTTTGTCGCGTTCCAGGGCTTTTGCGTCCCGGGCGGTGAGATAGCCGCGCTCGCACAGGCGGGAGATTTCGCCGTTCAGATCGCGCGACGCGGCGTGATAATCGGCATATTGCAGGAAGGCGTGCATGGCGCTGCCCCGCTGGGCGGCTGTAATGCCTTCTGCGCGCATAAATGCGGGCCGCGACGAGAACGCGAATGCGTCCAGCAGGGCCTTCTCCGTCAGATCGGAAACGGCTTGTTTCGCGGCCAGGCGGCTGAGATGCGCGAAAGGGTAGCGATATTCAAAACGCTCGCGCACGAAAGCGCGCAGTGCTTCCGGGGGCTGTGTATTTTCGATTGCCGTCTCCTGTGCTTCAGGCGATTGCGCCTCTTCGCAGGAGAAGGGCATATGGAAGCGCACGCGCTCATTGGCTGGCAGGGCTTTGTCAGCTGACAGGCCCGCCAGCTCGCGCAGGGCGTGGGCGTCCGGGTGGCGCAAAAAGGCCGTGAGCAGCCAATCGGCGAAGCTGTACGCCCCCTGCACCCGCGCGGGCTCCAGGCGTGCCCCGCCGAAGGTGAGGCCCGCGGCCAGGCTGCGCAGCTTATTGCCGGGGTTTTTCTCGCTGCAAAGCAAGATGATTTTTTCTTTGGCGCGGGTCATGGCTACGTACAACAGGCGCAGTTCCTCGCTGCGGGCCGCCCTCTTCATGGCCGTGCGCAGGGCCATGTGGGGGAGGGTTTGCAAGCGGCGGCGGGATTCCTCCTCGGGGCGCTGCAGGCCAAGGCCAGTCTGCGCGTGGAGCAGCAGAGGGTCGTTTGCGTCCATCAAATTGAATTTGCGGGCGCACTGCGCGAGGATACACACCGGGAATTCCAGGCCCTTGGCCCTGTGGATGCTCATCACGCGCACCACGTCGGCGCTCTCGGAAAAAGTGTTTGCGACGAGCATGGTCTCGTCGGCCTCGATGCGGGCGATGTAGCGCAGAAAGCCGCTCAAAGTCCCGCCGCGCTCGCCGTAGGCCAGGGCGTAGTCCGCCAATCTGTGGAGATTCGCGCGGCGGCGCGCCGGATTCGGCATGGCCCCGGCGATGGCCAGCAGGGCCGTATCCTCCAGCAGCCAGCGCGTCAAATCCCCTATGGCGGAGACGGCGGCCATCTGCCGCCATGCCGCCAGCTGCGCCAGAAAAGCCGCGCAGCGGTCGTCGCCGTCCTCAGCCGCCGCGCGCACGCACTGGTATAGGCCAGGCACGTCCCTATACTCCGCGCGCAACAGGGCAAGGCCGTCCGGCGAAAAGCCTATCACAGGGGAGAGCAGCACCGCCGCGAGGGGGACGTCCTGGGCCGGATTCTCTGTAACGCGCAGCAGGGAGAGCAAAATCTGAATTTCGCGGCTTCTGAAGAGGCCTTCGCTCTCCAGGGCGTAGGCGGCCACCCCGGCCTCCCGCAGGGCCTGCGCGTAGACGGCGCCGGGCTTGTGGTCGCTGCGCAGCAGGATGCAGAAGTCCTTGGGGCTACGGCCTTTTTGGATTTCCCCGGCAATCCACCGCGCGATATATTGCGCCTCGGCGGCCACGCCTGTCTCCTCGTCGGGGTCGAAGCCAAGCAGGTGCAGCTCCGTATCGGGCGTATCGCAGGGTGTAAAGCCGTCCTTGCAGACCAGCTCCTCCTCGGGGGTGTAGTCGATTTCAGCCGCCTGTTGTCCCATCAGCTGCCGAAATGCAAAATTCACCGCGTCGGTGACGCCGGGCCGGGAGCGGAAGTTCATGCCCAGGATGACGCAGGGGCCCGCGCGCTTTTCCAGGAACAATTCCGGGCTGGCCTGCCGAAATCGGTAGATGCTCTGTTTGACATCGCCCACCAAAAATAAATTTTTGCCTTCTTGCGACAGCGCCTCGAAGAGCAGCCCCTGCGCCGCGTTGACGTCCTGGTATTCGTCCACGAGGATTTCCCTGAAACCCGAACCAATGGATATCGCAAGCTCTGTGCGTGCGCCATCCGGGGAGACAAGCAACGCAAGGGCGTAGTGCAATATGTCGTTGAAATCAGCCGCCTGGCGCTTGGCCTTTTTTTCGGCGCAGCGCCCGATGAAATCCTGCACCAGCGCAGTGAAAGCCAGCGCGACGGGGGCCAGCGCGGCCATGTCCTCCGAATGCTGCGCCTGGCTGACTGGGAACAGCCCCGGCAGCTTTTCCAGCTCATATTTGAAGCGCTTGCGGCGCGTCTGGCACAGCGCCGCCAGGCTATCGTCGCAGCCCCTGGGCTTGCGGTTGAAGCCGGTGTAATCGGGCTTTTTTTCCAGGGCGGCGCGCAGGGCGTCCCAGCCGCCACGGCGCACGGCCAGCTCCAGCCGGTGCACCAGGGCGGCGTCGGCCTGGAACGCCGGGGCGTAGCGTTCGTAAAGGGGCGGGTCGGCGGGCAGGTCGGCCAGGCTCTGCGCGGCCAGGGCTTCGCACAGGGCGAGGCGCTCCAGGGCCTCGTCCAGCTGGATTTTACCCCACCGGGTCTCGCCGGGGGCATTGCCGCACAGGTATGGCCCGGGCAAAGAATCCAGCCAGGCGGCGGGGTCGGGCCGGGCCAGGGCGGTATCCGCCGCGCCCTGCAGCAGCTTTTGCAGCCGCCTGTCGTCCCCGCTGACCTCCAGCAGCAGCCCAAGCTGCCGGAACGCCGCCTCGTCCGCCGTGTAGGCGGCCTCCAGAGCCTCCTCGGCGGCCTCGGCGCGCAGGGTCACGCGCTCGCTCTCGTCCAGCAGGCGCAGGTCCAGGGGCAGATTCAGGCAGGCCGCGTGCTCCTTCACCAGGTTCAGGCAGAAGCTGTCTATTGTACAAATTTGTGCCAGGGGGAGCAGCTGCTGCTGGCGCAAAAGCGCTGTGTTATGGGGCTCCTCGCGCAGGCGTTGCCCCAGCGCCCTGTCTATTCCCTCGCGCATCTGCGCCGCCGCCGCCCGCGTGAAGGTGACCACCAGCAGCTCGTGCGCGCCGCAGGGGTCAATTGGATCGGTGAGACGCCGCAGCACGCGCTCCACCAGCACCGCCGTTTTGCCGGAGCCCGCGGCTGCGCTGACCAGCAGCGAGCCGCCGCGGGCTTGGATGGCGTTTAGTTGGGCCGGGGTCCAGTCGGGCATGATTTTCCTCTTTCGCTATGGTGTAGGGGGCGGCGTCCCCGACGCCCCGAGTTTATTGGCTCAGGGACGTCCGGAGTCCCCTACTTGAATCTCTCATCCAGCACCTTCACCGCGTCCTCAAATTTCATCCCGTTCTCCATCCGCTCCGGCATCCCCGGCTCGTGGCCGCATACGGCGTGGAAATCGCAGTTTCCGCAGGGGGTGAATTTGGCGCCGCGCAGGGGGACGGCGGGGATTTCGCCGCCGCGCATACGCCCGGCGATGTCGGCGAGGACATCGTCCGCCGCCTGCCGCAGCTTGCCCAGCCGCGCCAGGGAGAGCACCTGCTCCTCCGGGCCGTGCTTGCCCATTTTTGCGGGGAGATAGAGCCCCAAGCCGCCCGTTTCCATGGCAAGCAGCACGTCGGCGTCGTCGAGCACAAAGCCCGCCGCGCGGGACTTTTCTTGCTTTAGCCGCTCGATCTCCTCGGGGGAGATGTCCCGCGCGGGGGAGGAGAGCACGGGGTCGCGCGCCTGCTCGTAGAGCACGCCCGCAGGCAGGCCCGCGAGGGCAGGGTCGCCGGATTCCCAGAGGGCGAACATGTAAACGAGCATTTGCAGGCCCAGGCCGTCGAAGACGTCCCCCAGGGAGAAGTCCTTCGCGCCGGTCTTGTAGTCCACCACCCGGAAATATTGCTTGCCGTTGATAACGGCGCAGTCCACGCGGTCCGCGCGGCCGCCCAGCCGCAATATATCGCCGTTCGCGAGGGCGACCTCGTAGAGCCTGATTTGCGAATCCGGCGAGATTTGCAGCTCATAGGCCACGGGCCGGAACACGCTCGCGCCGAACTGCGCCAACGTGCGCTCCAGCACCTGCGCGGCGATGTCGTGCAGGCGGCGATAGAGATACGTCACCCGCGCGGGCAGCGCACCCGCGGGGAAGTGCCGCGCGGCGTATTCGCCCATGCACATATCCATCCGAGCGCGCCTCTGCGGCGGGGACATGGCCAGCAGGGCGTCCACGCCATGGCTGCGCAGCACTTGCTCCAGGGCCGCGTGGAGGGCGCTGCCCCGCAGCAGGGGGTCGAAATCGGCGGTTCTCTGCGCCCTCGCTTTCAGGCCGTATTGGCAGTAATATTGAAAGGCGCAGCGGGCGTAGCCCTCCACCCGGGAGGGCGAAATCTCTTTTTTGTGAAAGAGCGCGCCCGCGGCCTCCGGCGAGATGCACAGCTCGTCGGGCCGGGCGCTCACGGCGCGCCCCAGGGCCTCCAAGCGGGGGGCATACGCTTCATTGGCCTGGAAATATTCATGCAGCGCGGCGTGTAATTCACTGTTTTCGGCATAGGTCTCGCACAGGAGGGCAAAACCCTCGCTCTCGCCCTCCAGGCGCTCCTGCGGGGGCAGCAGCTGGTACTCGCATGCCCGCATGGCGGGGAAGTTCTCGCGCAGCCAGTGCGCCCAGGCGCAGGGCCGCAGGTCGTCACCGGCGGCGGTACGCAAGGCCCAGCTTACGTACAGCTTTTCCCTCGCGGCTGTCAGGGAGCGGTAGACGATGAGGCGCTCCAGAGCCAGCTGCTTTTCGGCGGGGTCCCCGAGGAGCATATTGAACTTGCCTTCAAGCGCGGCGCGGTCGCGGTCGTTGAGCAGGCCCGCGCCGCCGGGAACACGCGGGAACACGCCGTCGTTGAAACCCAGGATGAACACGGCCTTCGGGGAGGGCAGGCGCGCCCGGTCCGCCGCGCCGAAGGTGACGGCGTCCAGGCACTGGGGCAGCTCGCCCAGGGTCTGGTAGGACAGCGACAGCGCGAACAGGGCCGCGAGCCGGGCCGCGCCGGCATATTGATCTCCCACGATTTCGGCGATCTGGTCCAGCATGGACATGCACAGCTCCCACACCCGGCCGAGCTCCAGGGCCTCGGCGGGGCAGCCACATGCCTCCAGGGCGGCCTTTTGCAGGCGCAGCGCCTCCGGGATGAGACACACCTGCAAGAGCTCGTCTATGGCCGCCGCGCCCGAGACCCCCGTGCAATCGCGCAGCTCTTCGCGTAGATTTTGCAATGGCTCTATCGCCCTGCGGCGAAGCTCGTTCAGTGTGACTAGCGCTTGATCTGACGCCTCATCCGGCAGCTGCCCCAAACCCCCCGGGTGGGCGGTCCAGTCCCGCAGCCAGGCGCTGCCCTGCACGCGCCAGAGCAGGGCGTAGCTCTCCAGGGCGGCCACATCCTCCTCGGCCATGCCCGTCAAATCTGTCTTGAGCCAGCGCATCACGGCGTCCAGCGTGAAGCCCTCGGCGGCGATCTCCAGGGCCGCCGAGAGCAGGCGCAGCAGGGGCTGGCCCGCCACGGGCTGGCGGCGGTCCTCAAATATGGGCACCCCCGCGCGCCGCAGGGCGGCGTAGAGCGGCCTGGCGTACATTTCGGTATCCCGGGCCAGCACGGCGATCTCGCGGCAGCGCAGGCCGTCCTCGCGCAGCAGCCGCTTGATATTGCGGGCCGCGCAGGCGCACTCGACTTCGATGTCCACGCAGGCGTAAAGCTCGCAGGGGATGGCCCGACTATCATAAGGGGCGCCCGCCAGGGCCCGCTCCAGCTCGGCCAGGGCGGGATTTTCATAGAAGCGCGGCATGTCCTGCAACAGTACCGGCGCTGCCACGGGCACGCTTGCCTGCTGCGCAAGGCCGCGCAGCTGCGCGGCTGTCCTCTGCGTGTGCTCGAAGACCCCTATTGTGCTTTCCTGATCGCGCAGTTGTTCCAGCGTGAGCGTGACATAAACAGTCTCTGCCCGCTCCATAATCGCCCCGAGCACCTTCAGCTCCTGCTGCGTAAAGCCCCAGAAGGCGTCCACGGCCACGATTTTCCCCGCGAACCAGTCCCTGCCCCGGGGAGTCTCCAGCTGGTCGCGCAGGGATTGCATGGCGTCCCCCGCGCCGCCGAAGCGCTCGTCAAGCAGCGCGTCGTATATTTGCAAAATTTCGGCCAGTTCCGTGAGCTTGCCCTGCCCTAACACAAGCGAAGCGGCGTAAAATTCTTCCGGCAAAACGCCTGACATGCCCAGCTCCCGGCGCAGGCGCAGCAGGGCGGGCACCATGCGCCCGTCGGCACCGGCGAAGCGCTCCAGCCGGTCGCGGGCGGCCTCCAGGGCCAGGGCCATGCACAGCGCCCGCTGGCTGTCGTGAAGCGTGCGCCCGCCCTGCCCGCCGAATTCCCGGAACAGGGCGTCGCCCAGCCGCGTGAAGCTGAGCACCTCCACCGCGCCCGCGCGCCCCTCCCCCAGCAGCGCGAGCATGGCGCGCTCGTGGGCGAAGGAATCCTGCTCGGGCACGAGGAGGATGATGTCTTTATTGCCGTCACGCACTTTTTGGCATAACAGCTCATGGAGATATGTCGTCTTACCGGCGCCGGAACGGCCGAGAATCAATTGCAGCATATTTCTCTTCCATCTATTGACAACGGGACAATCCTCTGTTATAGTATTATCGTAGCGTTGCCTATACGGTAGGCGGTTAAATCCCGCCCCCGAAAGGGGGGATGTAAATGGAATACTTAGTGATGTTGGTAGTAATACTCATCGTTGCTACGGGCTACATTGAAGCGTCAAAGAAATAACCGCCCCAGCTTTCCGGACTGAGCGGTTATTTCTATAACCTATCGAATGGGGGCTAACCGTCTATACGGTAACGCTACATTTTATAGTATAGCGCATAGCGGGGGATATGTCAATACATAAAACCGAGAATCTTAAAGTTTTTGCTTCGTTTGTCTTTTGGCTTATCTACCTCTATCCTTTCGACTCACCCTCCCGCCGCGTATTCCTCCGCGCACCGGCGCAGTTGCTCGTGCTCCTCCCCGGTGACGGCGTATTCGTTGCCGGGGAAACTGCGCCGCAGCATCAGCCAGGCCGTGAGATCGGTGTATTCGGCGGCCCTGCGCGCGCCCAGGCGCTCCCCGGCGGCGTGGGCGGCGGCGTTCCACATGCTCAGGAGCAGGCCCAGGCCCAGGGGGGCCAGCAGGCCGCGCATGGTGCGCTGGGCGAAGTTCAGCCGGGGGAAGTTCAGCTGCAGCGTGGGCTGCGCCGCCGTGAAATCCACGCGCGCACCCACGAAATCGCTTTCGGGCAGGTCGTTCGGGGTCCCCGGCGAATCGGAGATTCGCTGGGGTGAAAGCAGCAGGCGCAGGCCCGGCGCGGGGGGAAGCTCCGTGCCCGCGGCGAAGGGCAAAAATTGCAGCTGCGGCAGGGCGCTGGCATACAGGTCGTAGACGACGGCCTCGGCCAGGTCCCGCTGGTCCGCCCGGATTTTGCAGCGCAGGCCTGCGGCGGGGTCGAGGCTGACCAGCAGGGCGGCGTCCCGCAGGGCCTCAAGGAAGACGGCGTCGCGGCCCAGGGCGGGGGCGGACTGCCGCTGCGGCAGCAGGGCCTCCAGGGCGAGCAGGCGGTTGTCGCCGCGCATATCCCCGAAGGGGAACCGCGCCCAGCGGCCGTTTTCGATATGGGCAAAATACGTCTGCTCGCCGTCCTCATAGCAGCAAAATCCCCAAGTTGACATAAACGCCCCCCTCAATTGTGCATTTGCGGCCCCAAAGGCCATAGAGGCCGTGTACATTGTACATTGTGCATTGTGCATTAATTCTCCCCGATTACCAAACTGCCCTTCTCCGTGAGGATGAAGCCGGATTCCGTGCGGGCCGTGCGCGCCGGGACGATGCCCAGGATCGCGCGGCCCGGCGCGGCCTCCAGGCGCAGGGGGGCGCCGCGCCTGTCCTCCAGGGCGAACACGCTCTCCAGGCACACGCTGCGCAGCACCGGCTGCAGCAGGAAGCCGGGCGGGGCGAAGCAGTCCACGTGGAGGTAGAGCCCGCCGGTCTCCTCCTCCAGGGAGAAGATCTGCCCCCGGGGGTTGGGCGCGAACAGCGGGCGCACGCCGCCCTCCTGTTGGAGCAGGGCGTCGCGGTTGCGCAGGCCCACGGTGCGGAAGCGCCCCCCGGCGGGCAGGGCTCCCCTGCCGAGGAAGTAGGCGTTCACCTGCTCGGGCATGTTCCCCTGCGGGGGCTCGGCGGCGGCCTCCCAGGCGGTGCGCATGGTGATCCGCCGCACCAGGGCGCGCTCGGGCGGGGCCGTCACCCGCAGGCCGGGGAGGTACGGCCCCGGCACGATGCGGGGCAGCTCCCGCGTGTCCCGCGAGGGGCCGTTTTTCTCCTCCGGCTCATCTTCTGGCGCATCGGGCTCATCGGGCAATTCACTGCGCACGGGCCTCTTCGCCCACAGGGCTGCGGCTAACGCTTTTGCGCGAACGACAAGCGCGGCGGCGCGCCGCCTATACATGGTTCCCATGACCAGCAGGGCAAGCGCGAATATCGCGATAGCCAAAGCCAGTATGTACGCGCCGGGATGCAGGCGCAGCGGGGGCGGGCCCTCGGCGGGCTCGGTGGGCGCGGCGTCCGCGGGCAGGGCGTCGGGCTCCTCCTCGGGGGCCTCCACGGGGAGCACCGTGACGCCCTGGGACTGCGCCAGGGGGAGCAGGCGGCACTCGCCCGCCAGCGTGACGGGCAGCTCCACAGCCGCCAGCGATGTATCCCCCGGCAGGGCGGTGAAGCGCAGCGCGCCCCCTTCGGTGACGTCCACGGCCAGGGCCTCCATTTTGCCGAACTCCTCCCGCGTGGCCAGCAGGCACAGGCCGAAGAAGCCGCTTCCCTTCGTGAGTACGACGCGCACCCAGCTCTTGCCCTCCATGCGCAGCGGCACCAGGGCCAGGGTGTAACTCCCGTCCGCCAGGGCGACAAGGTCCAGGGTCTTGCCGCTATCCACCTTGTCCAGGCGCTCCGGCAGGCCCTCCAGGGGGATCTCCACCCGCCAGCCGACCTCCCGCGCCGCGGCCAAGGGGCACACGCAGAGCACAGCTAAAATCGCGATAAAGAAAATTGCGCAGAGCCTTCGTACCACACATCTCCGCCTTTCGTTCATACACTAAAACCATAAAATGGGGAAATTAAAGCGATGCTGCAATATTCTACCATAAAATGGCGATATGTCAAGCTGTTTTTGTCGGAAAAAGGCCGGAATATGGCCGAAGAAAAGAATGTCGATCGTATTCAGTTTTCAAGGTGCAAAAAAAACCCCTTTATACTACCCGCCGGAACCCCGGTTTTGGCGCGGAAAAGTGCGCCAACCCGGCCCGCGAAACATAAAAAAACCAACCGCCTCATATGATGTGAGGCAGATTTACTTTTTTCGGGGAGGCCTGCGCCATGGAGACAGCCAGGGAGACCGGCTTCAAAAAGCCGCAAAAACAGGAGAAGGAGCACAAGGCGCAGGGCCGTGACCTGCTGGCCCGCTTAGGGGTCAGCGCGGGGGCGGGGCTGGCGCTGTTCGCCTTGCTGCTGCCGGGGGCCGCGGCTGCCTGCCTCGCGCTGGATCTGCCGCGCGAGCGCCTGGCCTGGGTGGGCATCCCCCTGGCGGCGCTGGCGGCCTTCGCGGCGGGCTACCTGCACGTGCGCCCCCTGCGCAGGCAGGCGCTGCTCTCGGGGCTGCTCTCCGGCGCGGCGCTCTACGCGGGCATATTGCTGGCAGCTGTGCTGATTTCGCGCGCGCCCCTCGGGGGAAACGCGGTGCTGCTGCTGCTGGCCACGCTGCTGGGCGGGAGCGCGGGGGGCGTGTTCGCGGCCAACAGCACGGCGGCAGGGCGCGGCGGGACCGAAAGGCGCGGCCCGCGGCGCAAAAGGCCCCGCCGGAGATAAGGCCTCAACCATGGTTGTACAACAATCTTTGTACAACCATGATTGTATTGACATCTGTTGAATTTTAGCACATACTGTAAGTGCTTAGGGAATTCCTGGAAAAAGAGGCGATTCTGATGGCGCGGGCGAAGCTGTTCTACACCTGCACCCCGCAGGTTCTGCATGACATAGGCGGCGGGTTCCGAAAGGCCTTCCGGCTCAACGTGCTGGACATCAGCCAGGGCACGGACCGGGCGCGGCTGCTATGCACGGTCAACGACGTATGCGGCAGCGCGGGCCAGGCCAGGCAGCTGGAGAGCCTGCTGTACCGCAATCAGGTGTCGCCCAACCACATCATAGATGTGCTGGAGAACTGGCTGCCGTGAGCTCCGCCACCCCCCCCCCCCGCGAGGACACTCCCCGGCGCTAGCGTCTCCTTCGGAGCCGCTAGCGCCGGGGGGGGCCTCACGAGGGGCGCGCTGCGCAGAGGGCGCGCCCTAAAGCGCGTCGTAAACCTTCGCCCAGGCCCGCACGGCATCCTCGTCGTACCTGACGGGGATGGCCATCGCGTGGCGTTTGAGCTTCTGGCTGGCGGCAAGGCGGGCGGAGAGCCCCAGCATGGTGGGCAGGCGTCCCGCGCCGCGCAGGCCCCGTTGGGCCATCTCCCGCGCGGTGAAGGCGACCTCCTGCCCGGTGCGGGCCTTGGACATATCCCCGGCGTCGAGGATGCGGCGCTCCAGCAGGAAATCCACCGTCCCGGGGCCCATGGTGAGCACCATGGTTTTGAGGGGATCCAGGGCGGCGTGCACCGCGCCGATGCGCCGCATGTACTCCACCTGGTAGGGCCACAGGGAAGCGGCGTCGCAGGTCTTTATGTTGCGCACGGCGCCGGCAAGCAGCACCCCGGCACGCACGGCGTTGCTGATCCCCGAGCCGATAATGGGCACGGTCATGGCCGCGCTGTCGCCCACGGCGGCGTAGCCGTTTGCCACCATGACGCTCACAGGTCGGCGCACGGGGATCTTCGCCGCCTGCCCGCCCCGCAGGATGCCCTCGCCGAACTCGGGGTGGCGGGGCAACAGGAACTGGCGCACCTGCTCGGCGTAGTCGCGCGTGGTGTCCTCGAAGGAGCCGCAGAGCATGTCCACGTAGTCCTCCTCCCGGGCGGCCCAGGCCATGGCCCTGCGGCCCATGGGGTAGAAGTACACGTTGAAGGTGCCCTCCAGCAGCGGAGCCTCGTCCGAGCGGCGGAAGAACGCGCGCCACACCGTGAAGTACTGGTCCCTGCGGAAGTCGCCCGTGAGGCCCCAGGCGGCGGGCAGTGCCCTGCGCACGGGCGAATCCATCCCGGCGGCGTCGATCACCAGGTCCGCGATGATCTCACGCGGCCCCGTTTTGTCTTTCACAGCCAATCCGGTCACTCGATCGCCCTCAATCAGGGGCTTTGTGACTGCCGTCTCAAATTCAAACGAGACCCCGCACTCCCGGGCATGGCCGATCAGATGCCGCAGGAGCTCGCGGCGCTCCATGCACATCTCCGGCAGGTGTTCGGGCACTGCGGCGGTGACGCTGGTGGTCCAGGCGGGGTTGTGCACGGTGAAGTCCGGCGCGGCGCGGTACGCGCCCTCCGGCGGCAGCGGGATGCCCGCCCCGCCAAGGCAATCCATGTTGAAGATGTCGGTCCAGTCGTGCCCGAGGTTGTGCTCCGGGCAGCGCTCACAGACTGTGACAGAATGTCCTTTTTGGGCCAGCAGCCCGGCGGCGGCCAGGCCCCCGTGGCCCGCGCCCGCGATGAGGATGGTCATGAGATCGCCTCCAAATCAAATGGTGTCTCCTGGTACACGAAGTAGTTCAGCCAGTTGGAGAACAGCAGGCTGGCCGCGCCGCGCCAGCGCATGGCAGGCGGGCGGGCGGGGTCGCCGCCGGGGAAATAGTTGCAGGGCACCTGGATGTCCAGGCCCTTGTTGACGTCCCGGAAATACTCCCCGGCGAGGGTTTCGCGGTCGTACTCCGAGTGGCCCGTGGCGTAGATATTGCGGCGGCCCGCGTCGCTCACCAGGTGAACCCCGGCCTCCTCCGAGCAGGAGATCACCCGCAGTTCGGGCACGGCCTCGATGTCCTGCCGGCGCACCTCGGTGTAGCGCGAGTGCGGGGCGAGGTACTCGTCATCCATGCCGCGCACCAGGGGGTGCACGGGGTCTGTCAGCATGTGCACATAGACCCCGGAGAGCTTGCGCGGCAGGGGGAACTTGGGTACGCCGTGGTGGTAATACAGCCCCGCCTGCGCGCCCCAGCAGATGTGGAACACAGACCAGACGTGCTTTTTGCTCCACTCGAAGATTTCGCACAGCTCCGGCCAGTAGTCCACTTCTTCAAAGGGCAGGTGCTCCACCGGCGCGCCGGTGACGATCATGCCGTCGTAGCGCTCGTGCTTGATCTCTTCAAAAGTCTTGTAAAATTGCAATAAATGCTCCTGCGGGGTGTGCTTTGGCCTGTGGGTTGCCGTCTGCAGCAATTCAATATCCACCTGGATGGGCGTGTTGCTCAGCAGGCGCAGCAGCTGGGTCTCGGTCTCGATTTTCGTCGGCATCAGGTTGAGAATCGCGATGCGCAGCGGCCGGATGTCCTGCGCCATGGCGCGCTCCCGGCTCATCACGAAGATATTCTCCATTTCCAGTACGCTGCGCGCGGGCAGCCGGGCGTCGATATTGATGGGCATCGGGAAGGCTCCTTTCGGGTAAGATTGAAGTATTATAACACGCGGCATGTGGGTTTGGCAAGGGTTATTTTTGCCTTGCGAACCGGTGTGCCTTGTGATATAATATTATCATTACGCCAAAGGAGTTTCACCTATGCCCTTCCGCGATTTCAGCCCCCGCGATTTTGAAGTTTTGCTCCCCCTCGTCCAAAAGCCGGGCCGCTACACCGGCGGGGAACCCGGCAGCATCATGAAAGACCCAAATGAAGTGTTGCTGCGCTATGCCTTTTGCTTTCCGGATACGTATGAAATCGGCATGTCCAACCTGGCGATGAAGATTCTCTACGGCCTGGCCAACGCCCGGGCGGACTGCTGGTGCGAACGTTGCTTCGCCCCCTGGACAGATATGGAAGCCCTCATGCGCGAGAAAGAAATTCCCCTCTGGGCCCTGGAGAGCGGCGACCCCCTGCGGGACTTCGACCTGCTGGGCTTCACGCTGCAATATGAGCTGAGCTACACAAATGTGCTGAATATGCTGGATTTGGCGGGCGTCCCCCTGCGCAGCGCCGACAGGCCCAGCCTCGCGCCGCTGGTGATCGCCGGCGGGCCCTGCGCCTGCAACCCCGCGCCCCTTGCGCCCTTCATCGATATTTTCGTCTTGGGCGAGGGCGAGGAGGTCAGCGGCGAGCTGCTCGATCTATTGGCCGAGCACAAGCGCAAAAACAGCTCGAAAGAGGAATTTTTGCGGGCGGCTTCAAAGCTTGAGGGGATTTATGTGCCCGCATTAAATCAGGCTTCCGTGAAAAAGCGTATCGTGAAAGACCTGGACACGTGCTATTTTCCCGAAAGCTTCGTCGTGCCGCTGCTGGAAGTGGTGCACGACAGGACGGTCACGGAGCTGTTCCGGGGCTGCATACGCGGCTGCCGCTTCTGCCAGGCGGGGTTTTTGAACCGGCCCGTCAGGGAAAAAAGCCCGGAGATTGTGGACGCGCAATGCCGCGCGCTATGCGACAACACGGGCTACGAGGAGGTCTCGCTGTGTTCGCTCAGTACCAGCGACTACACGCGATTGCCCGAACTTCTCGATTCCATGCTGGACTGGGCCGTGCCGCAAAAGATCAACGTCGCCGTGCCCAGTTTGCGAATAGACGAGTTCCCCAAGGAGATGATGAAGAAGCTGGCGCAGGTGCGCCGCAGCGGCCTGACCTTCGCCCCCGAGGCCGGTACGCAGAGACTGCGCGACGTGATCAACAAGAACATCACAGAAAAGCAGATTCTGTCAACGGCCAGGCAGGCGTTTTCGGGCGGCTGGACGAGCGTCAAGCTCTATTTCATGATCGGCCTGCCCACGGAGACGGACGAGGATATTCTCGGCATCGCCGAGCTGGCGCAAAAAGTCGTTGACGAGTATTATCGCAGCCCGGACAGGCCCAAGGGCAAGGGTGTGCAGGTGTCCCTGAGCGTGGCGGGCTTCGTGCCCAAGCCCTTCACGCCCTTCCAGTGGGAGGCCATGGACACGCGCGGAGAGCTCGCCCGCAAGCAGGCGCTGCTGCGCAATGCGATCAAAAACAAGAAGATCAAGCTGAGCTATCACGACAGCGAAACCAGCCTGCTGGAGGGCGCGTTCGCCCGGGGGGACGGGCGCCTGGCCGACGTGCTCGAACTGGCCCGGCGGCGCGGCGCGCGCTTCGACGGCTGGGACGACCAGTTCAGGCCCGCGCTCTGGAAGGAGTGCTTCGACGATTTGGGCATTGATCCAAAAGAATACCTGCGCGAGCGCGAAAAGGACGAGGCGCTCCCCTGGGAGCACCTCGGCTATGGCGTAACGAAGGCCTTCCTGTGGCGCGAGAAGGAGCGGGCATTTTCCGCGCAAACGACGCCCAACTGCCGTGAGGCCTGCGCGGGCTGCGGGGCGGGATGCCAGGCATAGACGCACTGCCGTGCGTCTCTACATCCTGCCATGCTTGCGCGCCTTGAGGAATGCCGTGCCCATGTCCAGCAGCAGCGCGAACAGCACGATTCCCAGGAGGAATAGGTTGAGGTGGGCAAACAGCGCGGTGATGAGCGGCTCCTGGATGATCTCGTCGATGTACTGGATGAAGGGGGGCTGCATGAGTTTCTCCCGCAAGAGCACCAGCGCCGCGCAGACCGCCATCAGCAAATTCGCCACGAGGGTTGCGATCGCCAGGCGCCAGGTGTAGCGCCCTTCGATGAGCCGCACGATCTCCCTGGCGACGCCCAGCGCCGCCCACAGCGCGACGGGCGGCCAGAGGGAGCGCAGCACCTGGGCGTTGAACACGGGCACCCAAGCCTCGCCCGTTGTGAAAACGCCGATCCCGATCACCTGCGGGAAGCCCAGGAACACCGCCGCCCCGACCACGCAGAATACCATGCCGGCGATGGGCTCCCAGGGCTTGATGCGCTCGTTCATGATGGGCACCAGGGGCAGCGAATCGATGAAATCGCCGCCGCCGAGGCTGACCTTCCCCCGTTCCAGCGCCGCGAAGACGACCGTGATGACGGCGAAGGCCTGTATGGAGCCGCCGGCAATCCCCGCGAGAATCTGCCCGAAGGTTTTGGCAAACAGAATCCAGGGGTTCGGCTCCGGGCTGCCGTTCAGGAGCAGCGAGAGCACGCTGGCGAAGGCGATGCCCCCCGCGGCGATGGGCAGCACGAGCTTCAGCACGAATTTGTACAGCAGGAAGTATTCGCCGCCGATGAGGGCGCTGCCCTCGTCGCCGCTGTATTTCGCGGCCAGCTTGCCGGGCGGGCCCAGTTCCGTGAGCACGACGCGCGCGTCCCTTTCCTCGGGCGTCACCGGGCCGCAGCGGGCCTCGAGCATGTCGGAGATCAGGCTGGCGAGCTCCCGCTCCACATCCCCGCGCAGCTTCGCGGGCAGGCGGCGGGTGACGGCGTAGATGTAGCGCTCGATCAGTTCGTGTGTCATGACGGGTCCTCCTCTAAAATTGCATTCAGGCTTTGCGCGGTGTTCTGCCAGTGGCCCTTGAGCGCCTCCAGCACCTCCAGGCCGAAGGGAGTGGCTGCGTAGTATTTGCGGGGCTTCGCGCCCCCGGTGTCCCAATTGCTCTCCAGCAGGCCCTGGGCCTCCAGGCGCCGCAGCAGCGGGTAGAGCGTGTTGGCCTCCACCGGCAGCCCGGTATCCGCCAGGTCGGCCACCAGCTGGTAGCCGTAGGCGGGCCTGCGCAGCTTGGCCAGCACGCAGAGGATCACCGTGCCCCTGCGCAGCTCCAGCAGGAAGCCGGAAACCAGGTCGTCTTTGTCCATGCTATCGCCTCCAATCGCCGCACTGTGCGGTATTTTGTATTGTCAACTCTATTATAGTGTGTTCCGCACGATATGTCAATAGAAAAATTATATTTTTTCAGAAGGAGAATCCGATGATCAACACCCAATCTCTTGACGGCGCCTGGGAGCTCTTCGGCTTTCCGCAGCGCGGTTCGCCCGTAAATACCCCGGCGGACCTGGCCGCCCATACGCCCCTCCCCGCCGAGGTGCCCGGCGAGGCCGCGCTTGCGCTCTCGCGGGCCGGGCTGCTGCCCGAAGACCTTTACAAGGGGCTGCACATGATGAAGCTCCGGGAATATGAATTCTACGAGTGGTGGTACAGAAAGGTCTTCACGCTCTCTTCCCCAATTTCCCTCCGTGGAGGGGTGGCCCCGCAGGGCCGGGGTGGTTGTGCGCAGCACCGCGCCGTGTTGGTCTTCGAGGGCGTGGACTGCGTGGCGGAGTATTACCTGAATGGCGAATTGTTCGGGAACAGCAGCAACGCGCTGATCGCCCATGAATTCGACATCACAGAATTCCTGCGCGAGGGCGAAAACGAGCTCGTGATTCGCCTGGCCTCGCCCATCGAGGAGGCGGCCGACACGGCGGACAGCCTCCCGGCGGTGACGCGGCACCACTTCTGCTGCATGGAGAGCCTGCGCCTGCGGCGCGCGCCGTCGTCGTACGGCTGGGACATTATGTGCCGCTGCGTCACCTGCGGGCTGTGGCGGGGCGTACGCCTGGAGCGCCGCGGGCCGCACCGGGTGACGCAGATGTTCCTGAGCACCCTGCGCATCGACAGGGAAGCCGATAAGGCAAGGCTGCGAATTTTCTATGTGTTCGAGACGACCGCCCTCAGGGAGGGCCTGCGCTGGCGGCTGGAGGGCTTTCTGGGCGAGAGCCAAGTGCCCGCGTTCGCGCTGGAGAAGGTGCTGTGGTTCGCCGCCGGGACGGACGAGGCGGAACTGGAGCATCCCCAGCTTTGGTGGCCTGCGGGGTATGGCGAGCAGCCCCTGTACCGGGTGCGGCTCTCTCTGTGGCAGGGGGAGAAGCTGCTCTGCGAGAAGTGGGACACCCTGGGCGTGCGCACCATCAAGCTTGAGAGGACAGATATAACAACGCGCGAAAAGCCGGGCAAATTCTGTTTTTACGTCAACGGCGAGCCGATCCTGTGCAAGGGCAGCAACTGGGTGCCCCTGAACGCCTTCCACAGCCGGGACGCCGCGCGCTATGAGAAAGCCCTTGGCATGATGCAGGATCTCGGCTGCAACATCCTGCGCTGCTGGGGCGGGAACGTCTACGAAGATCATGCGTTTTATGACTTGTGTGATCAATACGGCATCCTGGTCTGGCAGGATTTCACCATGGCCTGCAATCTCTACCCCAGGGACGAAGAATTTTATTCGCAGCTGCGCATAGAGGCCCGGAAGGTGATCCAAAAGCTGCGGCAGCACCCGAGCCTTGCCCTGTGGAGCGGCGACAACGAGTGCGACTACAACTACCGCAGCGCCGGGCTGGACCCCAACCGCAACTTCGCCACACGGGAGGTGCTGCGCCTCGAAGTCGAAAATCACGACGGCACGCGGGACTACCTGCCCAGCTCGCCCTACTACGCGCCGGACTTCATCGCGGGATTGGGCCAGCCCTCCGAAGATCATCTCTGGGGGCCGCGCATCTACTACAAAGACAAATTTTACACAGATTCTCATGCCTGTTTTGTCAGCGAGATGGGCTTCCACGGCTGCCCGAACCGGGAGAGCCTGGAGAAAATGTTCACGCCGGAGAACGTCTGGCCGGAGCCCCGGCCCTGGCGCGGCAACGCCGAGTGGCATCTGCACGCCTCCTGCTTCACCGCGAAGGAGGGCGACCCCTGGGCGGGCCGCAACGCCATGATGGCGAACCAGATCGCCGAGGTGTTCGGCGAAATCCCGGACGACCTGGACGAGTTTATCCTGGCCTCCCAGCTGGTGCAGGCCGAGGCCTTCAAGTTCTTCATCGAGACGGCGCGCCTGCGCAAGTGGGAGCGCACGGGCGTCATCTGGTGGAACCTGCTGGACGGCTGGCCGCAGATCTCCGACGCCATCGTGGACTGGTACGGGGGCAAAAAACTGGCCTATCACTGGGTCAAAGCGGCCCAGCGGCCCCTGCACCTGATGTTCGCCGAGCCGGAGGGCTGGCATATCGCGCTGGTGGCGGGGAACGACTCATTGCAGGCGCGTGAGGGAACCTATCGCGTGCGGGACGCCCACAGCAACGAGACCCTGCTGGAGGGGGATTTTTCTGTGCCGGCGAACGAAAACAAGACCCTCGCCCGCCTGCGCGTGTGCGGCGGCGAGCAAAGGCTGTTCTTGATCGAATGGACGTGCGATGGCGAGAATTGCAGGAGCCATTATTTGCACGGGAACCCGCCGTTTGGGTCGGCGGGATGGGTGCGGACCATTTTAAAGGACGTTTATGTAGAGGCGCAAAGCTGCTGCGTCTCTACACCATAAAAAACGCCCCGGTATCAATCCGGGGCGCATTTGCATTTGTCCAGCCTTATTCGTCGCCGCCCTTGTTCTTCTTGCTCTTTTTCCTGCTGCTGGCGGATTCGCTCATCTTTTCGGCGCGGGCGTCCTCGGCGGCCTTCTTGGCGGCGTCCTGCTCGGCCTGGGCCTTCTCCTGGTTGGTGTTGTTGACCCCCACGGCCGTGCGGATGATGCGCAGCTTCGTGCGGTCCGCGCCGGTCTCGATGATGATGCTGTCCTCCTTCACGGTGACAACACGCCCCATGATCCCGCCGATGGTGGTGATCTCGTCGCCGATGGAGAGGTTATCCCGCATGGCCTGCTCTTCCTTCTGGCGCTTGCGCTGCGGGCGGATCATCGTGAAATACATCACGCCCAGCATCCCCACGATCATGATGACCATCGTGGTCGGGCTGCCCCCCTGTGCCGTCCCGCCAGAGCCACCGCCGCCGCCGGGAAACATGTTCATCAGTAAACCAAAATTCATTCGCTTTGCTCCTCTTCCCAAAATAGTGATGTACAGTATTTTTTATTATAGCCGATTGGGCAGGAGAAAGCAAGAGGTTTTTTTGGAAATACGCGGCAACCGCGGCATTTTTACAATATGTTCATTTTATTTTTTCAGGAAAGACCGTACTTCCTGCGAATGCCCGGGTAGGCGTTGGCGTACCAGGCAATCATCAAAAACATCCTGGCGGACGAAAAAAGATATTTAACCATGTTCAATATGCCCTGCTTCGTAATCTGGCGAAGCGAGCTGACGATGGTTTTTTGCGCGAACTCGTGCTTTTTCATGTTTTTTGCGCTGTTTTTTCCAAAGAAACCCCTCCAGTGGAAGCAGCTTTGCACCACATACAAGTCCCGTGTCGGCACATTGGAATAGTTGACCGTCTTTTTTTCAAACAGCGAAAAAGTGCCCAGGTCCCGCAGCGTTTCGGGCGGAACCAGGCGTTTTCTGCCGACCAGCTCGTTGTAGAGCGCCGAGCCGGGAATGGGATAGAACATCAATGTGTTGATAAAAGTGGTTCCGAGGGCGAGCATCAGCTGTACGGTCGCGCGAAGCTGGTCCTCCGTCTCGTCCGGCAGGCCGATGATAAAGCCGGCATAGGCGGCTATGCCCAGCTCCCCGCAAATCGCAAATTCCTTGCCTATGATTTCCGGGTCAATCCCCTTTTTGATACGTTTGAGCATGTCCGGCGAACCGCTTTCCACGCCATAGAAAATCCAGCGGCAGCCGGCGTCGTACATGTATTGCAGGTCCTCGCGCTTCAAGTGGCTCAGCCGCGTGGAGCAGCCCCAGACGAAATCCAATTTCATTTCCCGCAGGCTGTCGCAGAATTCGTACAGCTCGCGCTTGTTTACGCCAAACAGCTCGTCCGCGAACTCGACGCCGTTGAGCCCGTATTTCGTCGCGAGCTCCTTGATTTCGGCGAGGACGTGCCCGTTCGGGCGTTTTCTGTATTTGCAGTGATGGAAGCTCTCGTTGGAGCAGAAGGTGCATTGGCACGGGCAGCCCTTGGAGAGGTATAAGAACATCATTTTGGAACAGCACATGTGCGAACGCATGTACTTCCGGGGGTCGGCGAGGGACCAGTCCGTCACAGGGAATTCCGCCAGTTCCGCGAAGGGGCGCTCCGGCGTGCGGCACGCTGAACCGGCTGCATCCAGGTAAGCGACGCCGTCCACCTGCGCCATGTCCTGCTTTTGTTCGATGGCCTGCAAAAGGGCGTAAAAACTGACTTCCCCCTCCCCTATCACCACATAGTCCGCAATGCCCTGCCGCAAAATCAATTCCGGAACAGCGGAGGCCATCTGGCCGCCCCAGATGACGGGTATCCCCAGCGCCCGGAGTTTGCAGGAAACTCCGGCGCCGTCATCCAGGGCCTTTGTTGAGATCACAGAGACGCCCGCCGCGTCCGGCTGGAAGGCCTGCAGCACCTTTTCCAGGGACATCTTGTCCACGTTGCGGTCGTACAGGCGCACATGGCAGCCGCGCTGCTTCAGGTACGTCCCGATGGACAGCAACCCCAGCGGCGCGGGCTGCGTGGAGGGCTGAAACCCGATGTTGGGATTGACCAGCAATACGTTCATGAGGCAATGCTCCCTTTTGTCTTCTTGGCTTCATTATAGCGTATCAGACAAGAAAAAGCAAGTTTTTTAAATGCGCCCGTCCAGCCGTTCCGCATTCGCCCTGTAAAATTCCGCAAACCGGCCCTCCTCCAGAGAAGCCCTGATTTTTTCCATCAGAGAATTATAAAAATACAGGTTGTGCAATACGCACAGGCGCAGGGCGAGAGTCTCCCCCGCCTTGAGCAGGTGGCGCAGGTAGGCGCGGCTGTGGTTTTGACATACAGTGCAATCACAGGCCGGATCGATGGGCTGGGGGTCGCGGGCATATTTGGCGTTGTTCAGGTTGATTATGCCTTCCCCGGTATACAAATGCCCGTGACGGGCGTTGCGGCTGGGCATCACGCAGTCGAACAGGTCGATCCCGAGGCGCACGGCCTCGAGGATGTTCCCCGGCGTGCCCACGCCCATCAAATACCTGGGTTTATCGCGCGGCATGTGGGGCTCCACGGCGGCGATGATTCTGTACATCACCTCTTTGGGCTCGCCCACGGCCAGGCCGCCGATGGCGTAGCCGTCGAGATTGAGCTCGCGTATTTGCCGCATGTGCTCTATGCGCAAATTCTCATATGTGCAGCCCTGATTTATCCCAAAAAGCAGCTGCCCAGGCGCCTGCGGCGCGGCCCCGTCGCTTCGCTGTTCATGGAGGCGAGCGTGTTCGGTTTTACAGCGCAGCAGCCATCTGAATGTACGCTCACAGGATGCCTTTGCGTAGTCGTAGGGCGCGGGGTTGGCCACGCATTCGTCGAAGGCCATGGCGATGGCGCTCCCCAGGTTCGCCTGGATGCGCATACTCTCCTCCGGCCCCATGAATATGCGCGCGCCGCTCACATGCGACGCGAAGGTCACGCCCTCTTCTTTAATATTGCGCAGCTTGGCCAGGCTGAACACCTGGAAGCCCCCGCTGTCGGTGAGAACCGGCCCCTGCCAGCCCGTGAAGGCCCGCAGGCCGCCCATGTCCCGCACCAGCTCGTCCCCGGGGCGCACATGGAGGTGGTAGGTGTTGCAGAGCATCACCTGGGTGCGCAGCAGATCGCGCATGTCCAGCGCCGAGACCCCCCCCTTGATGGCACCGCCGGTGGCCACGTTCATGAAGGCCGGGGTCTGGATGACGCCGTGGGGGGTTGTTAATGCGCCGCGCCGGGCGGCGTTTTCGGTCATGAGGAGCTGGAACACAAAAATTTCCTTTCGCAATGTGTTGCATTTGTGCGCGCATTGTGATATAATAGGGAAAAGGAGTGATATGATATGGAAAAAACCGCAAGCCTGCATATTCGCGTCAAACCTTCTGTAAAAAAACAGGCGGAGGAGCTGTTTTCGGATTACGGGCTTACTGTGTCCGATGCGGTCAACATGTTCCTTCATCAAGCGCTGCTGGAGTATCGAATACCTTTCCAGCCGCATCAACCTCGTTACAACGCTGAAACGCTTGCTGCCATCCAGGAGACGAAGGACATCATCGCGGGCAGAGTGCAGACGAAGACGTACTCCAGCTATGAGGAATTCGAAGCGGAAATCATGGCGGAAATTGCGGCGGAGGACGCGGAAGAAGCCCGACTTCTGGAGGAAAGAACCCGTGCAAAGGCGGCGTAGGAGGACAGTATGCTGGAATTAGCATCTACCGCGCAGTATCGCAGAGATTTCAAGCGCGTTATCAGGCGCGGGTTGAATACTGCTTTGCTGAAAAAAGTCATTCAACAACTGCGTGAGCAAAAACCGCTGGATCCAAAGCACAAAGACCATCCGCTGAAGGGAAGCTATGCGGGCCTGCGTGAGTGCCATATTCAACCCGATTGGCTGTTGATTTTCTACTGTGAGCGCTATTCCAGGCCCAGGTCGTCGTGGGTGTCGGTGCGGGTTGTGGTTAGAATCAAATTATCGCCGTCACAAAAATTTCCTTTCAATCCACAGACGCATGTTCTGCCGGCTGTGAAACACTGTCATATTTCAACCAACAAACGAATCCCGTCAATAGAATCGCGACGCATTTATATACCAAATTGATACCTGCCATGACCATGATAGCAAATCCACCACCCGCCGACATCTCGCCATAGCCCGGAAAGACGGCATTCAACAGGGCATCTGGCAGATTGAGCCGCAGGCACAGCACATGAAAACAAACCGCAGAAACCAAATATAGGCCAAACTTCACATAGTAATATTTAAATTGCCCATGCTTGAGTAAGCGGACTAAGAGTATCGCGGGAATCACCGGATACACGAGCAGCCAAATGATGCCACCGCCAATATTTAGCCAACTTAGCACCATCTGCCCATACCATAGCGCAACCATAAAGCAGCCCGCAAGGATTCCCAGCAAATAATCTTTGATCTTCATCACAGATACCTCCTATAAAATAATCATGCAATCCCCAAACGAATAAAACCGATACCCCTCCCGCACGGCAGTTTCATACGCGGCGAGGGTTTTTTCGCGCCCGTAGAAGGCGCTCACCAGCATGATGAGGGTGCTCTCGGGCAGGTGGAAGTTGGTGAGCAGGGCGTCCGCGCACTGGAATTCATAGCCCGGATAGATAAAAATGTCCGTCCAGCCCTCGCAGGGGACAATATTTCCATGCGTTCGCATGACGGCCTCCAGGGTGCGGCAGCTTGTTGTTCCCACGCATATGACGCGATTGCCACGGGCCTTCGTCTCGTTGATCAAAGCGGCTGTAGCCAGTGGCACATGATAGTGCTCGGCGTGCATCTCGTGCTGCTCGATGCGCTCGGCCTTCACCGGCCTGAACGTCCCCAGGCCCACGTGCAGCGTGACGCGGCCTATGCCCACGCCCCTGCCCCGCAGCTCGTCCAGCAGCGCGGGCGTGAAGTGCAGGCCCGCCGTGGGCGCGGCGGCGGAGCCCTCCTCTTTGGCGTAAACGGTGTTGTAGCGGCTGGCGTCGGCCGGTTTTTCGGTAATATAATGTGGCAGGGGCATCTCGCCAATGCGGTGGAGCACCTCATAAAAATCGCCCCGGCAGGTGAATTTCACGACACGATTGCCGTTCGGCAGGGCCTCCAGCACCTCGCCGCGCATGTCCTCCCCGAAGGCGAACGCCGCGCCGGGCTTGGCTTTTTTCCCCGGCCCGGCCAGGCACTCCCACACGCTCTCTCTAACTTGATTGAGCAGCAAAAACTCCACCCTCGCGCCCGTATCTGTTCTCGTGCCATAGAGCCTCGCGGGGAGGACTTTCGTGTCGTTCAAAATCAGGCAGTCCCCGGGGGTGAGGTACTCCCCTATGCTGCGAAAAATATCATGCGCAATGCTGCCGTCGTCCCGGCGCAGCACCATCATGCGGGCGCTGTCGCGGGGCTCGGCGGGGTGCTGGGCGATGAGCGAGGGGGGGAGGTGGTAGTGGAAGTCGGAGGTTTTCATGGTGTCCTTTCGTGCGATCAGTCGAAGTGGGCCCAGGAATTGAACCAGTCAAGCCTTGCTCCTGACAATTTGCCGTCAGCAAAATAATATCTGATGCCGTATGTCCATTCAGGCAAGTAGCTGGCATGTTTTTTGATCCACTTTTCATCCCATTTATTGTAGTAGTTGCAGTCAAGCACCAGTTTGCCGTCATCGGTCTCCCTGTAGGTTTCGCCTGGGTAAGCATCCAGCACTTTTTCCAGGCTGTCGCCGACATGGATGCCCCGGGGCAGAGAAATGTTCTTGCCTGTCACTGTAAGCCCGGCAAGCTCAAGGCGCAGAGCCTTGTCGGACTCAATTGGAACAAGCGGACGGTGGTCATAGTCATTCATGTTGTACGAAAGCATCACATCGCCGCCATCATCCCACATCTCAAGTGTTATGCCCTCATACACAGCCAGCAGCCCGTATATATTGTAGCCCGGCCCCATATTCGCTACGCACGAACCGATGAGATAGATCGGCTCGCCGAAATGCTTGGCCAGTTCATTGATCGAATAGTACCCCGGCTGTAGGCTTTCATCGAATTCGGTGTAGGGATACCATGTCGGCGGAACCCTTTCCTCAGTTTCGAGCGGCTCAGCCTCTTGGGGCCACTCAATGCGCGCTTCAGTCAATATACCCTCCGTAAAAAAGTAGGTTACTCCGTATTGCACGCCCCATCGTTTTTGATGGCGATAGTACAGCCGCGCGTCGCGGTTCCCGTAGACTTCACCCGCGTGTGGCATTCTTGGATGCGCATCCAGCACAGTTTCCAAGCTGTCGCCAATCCGAATATCGCGCGGCAACCAATGCTGCGCACCGGTCACGGTAGTGATACGCAGCGGCAGGCGCAGCGCCATGCCGGTCACACTGGGTATCAGGCCATCATCATCTGACAGAGAATCCGGAAGACAATATTCTCTGCCGGGCTGCTCCGTGGTACCGCTCAAGCTAAACCCTATGCCATCGAAATTCACTCCAATCCCAAGGCTCAGTGCGTCCGTTGCATCGGCCCATAGGCGTTCTGGCCTTCCGAAGTGCTCCATCAACTCGTATATTGTGAACTGACCCGGCCACATGAAGGAATCATAGTTAAAGCTCATTTCGTAGTCTTCGGCCGGCTTATCCCAGGCAAACACTTCTGGTGCATATGTTTGTTCGGGCGTATTCACGCACCCGCACAACACCAACAACACCAGCACAAACGCCAGCGAAATAATTTTTTTCAAAAAATAATCATCCTTTCTTGACGAACCCACCTATTCTGTGCTATGATATAATGGCTAAGAAATATTATAAAATATTTCGGGCAAGAATGCAAGCTATTTTTGTAGAGACGCACGGCTGTGCGTCTGTGCCAGAATAAAGAGGCGCTGTGCGTTTCCCACAACAACAAGCCAACTAAACAGAAGGAGAACAAACATGAAAAACTACAGGGTCGGCATCATCGGGGCTACAGGCATGGTGGGGCAGCGTTTCGCGCTGCTGCTGGAGAACCATCCGTGGTTCACCGTCACCGCGCTGGCGGCCAGCGCCCGCTCGGCGGGGAAAACCTACGGGGATTTGATGGAATCCCGCTGGATGCTGGAGAAACCCTGCCCGGAGAAAATGAAAGACCTGATGGTCTACGACGCCACGGCGGACATAGCAAAAGTGGCCGGGCTAGTGGACTTCGTCTTCTGCGCGGTGGATATGCCCAAGGACGAAACCCGTGCGCTGGAGGACGCCTATGCGAAGGCCGAATGCCCTGTGGTGTCCTCCAACAGCGCGCATCGATGGACGCCGGACGTGCCTATGATCGTGCCGGAGCTCAACGCGAAACACGCCGGGGTCATCCCCGCCCAGCGAAAACGCCTGGGGACAGCGCGGGGCTTCGTGACCGTAAAATCGAATTGTTCCATACAGAACTACGTCCCCGCCCTGTTCCCCTTCCCCGGCGTGCAGGACGTTCTGGTGTGCACCTACCAGGCGATTTCCGGCGCGGGCAAGACCTTCGAGACCTGGCCCGAAATGGTGGACAACATCATCCCCTATATTGGGGGCGAGGAGGAGAAGTCGGAGAAAGAGCCGGGTAAAATCTACGGCTGGGTGGAGGACGGCATCATCAAAACCGCCGATTTGCCCAACTTCACGGCCCAGTGCATCCGGGTCCCCGTGAGTGACGGCCATTTCTCCGCCGTGTTCGTGCGCTTCGCCGAGGGCATGAAGCCCTCCAAGGAACACATACTGAACGTATGGGAGAATTTCCAGGGCGAGTCGCAGAAGCTGCACCTGCCCAGCGCGCCGAAGCAGTTCCTGAATTACTTCGCCGAGGACAACATGCCCCAGACGAAGCTCTGCCGTGACCTGGAGAACGGCATGGCGGTTTCGATTGGGCGTTTACGCGAGGACAGCCAGTACGACTACAAATTTGTTTGCCTTTCCCACAACACCCTGCTGGGCGCGGCAGGGGGCTCGGTGCTGACGGCGGAGCTGCTTTGCGCACAGGGGTATATTTAATTTTTCATAAACTGGAGGATAACAAGGCATGAAAATTTTTAAACTCAAGATGTTTGCAACCGAGAAAGAGGCGCGCCGGTATCGCATAATAAAATGGCTTGTATGCCTGTTGGTACTGGCAATTCTCATCGGAGCTTCGTATTATCTCGGCGCAAGATTTGGCTAGGCGTTATTAGACTGCCCTACAGGTGGAAAAGGCTGCACAAAGATGCGTCGCTCCGCGAAGCCTTCCTCACCCCGCCCGAGGCGGGGAGCTCCTCCCACGGGGAGGAGCCTGGGGGATTAGGCGTAAGCGGGCTATGCAACTACAAGACTGGGAGAGACGATGGCGTGTTCCACCTAATCCCCAAAGCTCCTCCCCGTGGGAGGAGCTCCCCGCCTCGGGCGGGGTGAGGAAGGCATCCGCGGAGCGGCTGAACGCTTTGCATCACAACAAAATTTATTAGTCAAGGAGTAATCTCTCATGAAGAATACAATTTTCACCGGCGCGGGCGTGGCCATCGTCACACCGTTCAACGACGACGCGGACATGAGCGTCAATTACGACAAACTCGCCGAGCTCATCGACGACCAGATCGCCCGGGGGACCGACGCCATCGTCATCTGCGGAACGACAGGCGAGAGCACCACGCTCACGCCAAAAGAGCATGAAAAAGTCAACGCATTCGCGGTGAAGCAGGTCAAGGGCCGTGTGCCCGTGATCGCGGGCTGCGGCAGCAACGAGACGGCTTTCGCCGCCGAGCTCTCCATCGCCGCCCAGCGCGACGGCGCGGACGCCCTGCTGCACGTGACGCCCTACTACAACAAGACCTCCCAGAGAGGCCTGGTCAAGCATTTTTATTATATTGCCGACAGGGTCAATATCCCTATTATTTTGTACAACGTGCCCTCCCGCACGGGCATGACCATCCAGCCCGAGACCTACGCCGAGCTCTCCAAGCACCCGAACATCGTGGCGACAAAGGAGGCCTGCGGCGACGTCTCGGCCATCGCGAAGACCATGGCGCTGTGCGGGGACGACCTGCACCTCTACTCCGGCAACGACGACCAGACCGCCGCGCTGATGGGCCTGGGCGGCAAGGGCGTGATCTCGGTGGTCTCCAACGTGGCCCCGGAAGCCATGCACGCCATGGCTATCGCGGGCCTGACCGACCAGGCCGAGTGCCTGCGGCTCCAGCTGGAATGGCTGGACCTCTGCAACGACTTATTTCTCGACGTAAACCCCATCCCCGTGAAGACCGCGCTGAACCTCATGGGCAAGGCCGTGGGCCCCTGCCGCCTGCCGCTGTGCGAGATGGGCGAGGCGGCCCTGGCAAAGCTGAAGGGGACGCTGGAGAGGCATGGGATGGTGTGAAAGGCCCAAGCAGGCTTGGGTGGAGACGCAGCTGCCCTGCGTCTCCACGCTAAAACGATATTTTGTATGTAGAGACGCACGGCAGTGCGTCTCCGCAATACCCAGGAGGTGCGCATGTTAAATATTTTACTCAGCGGCTGCAATGGCAACCTCAGCCGTGCCGTGATCGAATATTGCGAAAACCGGCGGGACGCCCGCATCGCCGCGGGCATTGACCATGCCCCGGGGCGCACGTCCCTGCCCTTTCCCGTGTTTCCCAGCCCCGCCGACGTGGACGACGTTAAACCGGACGTGGTGCTCGACTGCTCGCACCCCTCCCTGCTGCCCACCCTGCTGGAATACTGCATCCGGGAGAATCTGCCCGCCGTGCTGGCCACCACCGGCTACGGCGAGGGCGAATACGCCATGCTCGATGACGCCGCGAAACACATTCCGGTGTTCCAGAGCGGCAATATGTCCCTGGGGATACTGCTCCTCAAGCAGCTGGCGAAACAGGCGGCGCAGGTGCTGGGCGAGGGCTTCGACATCGAGATCGTCGAGGCCCACCACAACCAAAAAGTGGACGCGCCCAGCGGCACGGCGTATATCCTGGCCGAGGCCGTCAACGAAGGGCTGGCCGCGCCGCGGGGCTACGTCTACGAGCGGCAGGGCCGCCGCGAGGCGCGCCCCGGCAACGAGATCGGCATCCACTCCATCCGGGGCGGCACCGTGCCGGGCGAGCACACGGTGATCTTCGCGGGCTTCGACGAGGTGGTGGAGCTCACCCACCGGGCCTACAGCAAGCGCATCTTCGCCGCGGGCTGCCTGGCCGCCGCGCGCTGGATTGCGGACAAGCCCGCCGGGCGCTACGGCATGGACGACATGTTTTCTCAATTATGAATGCTGAATGCAGCGCAGCTGCCATGACCGAAGGGAGCTTAATGCTGAATGATCTGCGCCGCAGCCTGCTGCTCTACGCCATCTCCGATGGGAATCTCCCCGCAATCGAGGCCGCCCTGCGCGGCGGGATTACGATGCTGCAACTGAGAGCCAAGGGCCTTTCGGACGAGGCCTTGCTTGGTCTTGCGCGTTCTGTGAAAGTCATCGCAGATCGCCATCACATGCCGCTGATCATCAACGACAGAGCCGATATTGCCGTGCAGGTGGACGCCGCCGGGGCGCATCTGGGGCTCTCCGACGGCGATTTGCGCGCCGCGCGGGCTCTGCTCGGGCCGGGGAAAATCCTGGGGGCGACGGCGCGCACTATTGACCAGGCCCTGGCCGCGCAGGCCGCCGGTGCGGATTATTTGGGCTGCGGCGCGGTGTTCGGGACGCTGACAAAGAGTGACGCCCTGCCCATGCCGCTTGCGTTATTGCGCGAAATCTGCGCTAGCGTAAGCATTCCTGTCGTCGCGATAGGCGGCATTGACCGCACGAACATCGCCAGTCTCAAGGGTTGCGGCATGGCGGGTTTCGCTGTCAGTTCGGGGATTTTTGGGGCGAAAGATATTGAGAGTGCAGCAAGGGAATTAAAGGAGGCGGCGCGGCATGTTCTGTGAAATCTGCATCTACGAGGCGAAAATCGAAAAGCAGGACGAGATCGAGGCATTGATGCGCGAGGTGGCGGAATTCTATCGGGCGCAGCCCGGGGTGATCGACGTGCGCTACGTCAAGCGCACGCACCGGCAGGAGAGCTTCCAGGCGGTGAAGGCGGGCGAGCCGCCCATCCGGCTCACGCGCTATGTGGGCAAGGTGACCTACATGCTATACCTCGCCCTGGAGGACGCCGAAACCCACGGGCACCTGGCCGTACCCGCCATGGAGAAATTCTACAAGCGCTGGAACCGCTGCCTGACGACCATGCCGAAGATTCTGCTGGGGGAGACAATAGTATAATCATAGAGACGCCGCTGGGCGTCTCTTTCATTCTATCTGACAAGTGATATACTTTTCATCGTACATCACCTTTGCGCGGGCATCGCGGATGACCTCGCTGGTTAAAAGCTTTCCTGTCAAGGCGTCCAGGGTGCGGCGTTCGATCGCGTTCTCCCTGTAAAGGCCATCGCCTTGTCGAATGAAGCGGCTTTTTATCTCCTCGATCTCCCAGCGCAGGGGCAGTTCTTTCTCGGTCCGCAGCTCGCCGAAGACGTGTGTCTCGTCCGTCCAGATACGCACCTGGAAGGTGTTGTCCGTGCCGTTGCGCAGCCGGTAGTCCAGGTGGTTGTAGTTGATGGAGCTGCTGCAGCCGTAGGGGACGAGGCCGTCCGGCTCGGGGTAGAGGTCGTAGCCGTTGTGGTGGTGGCGCTCGGCGACCTCCAGGGGGCTGTGCAGGGCCAGCCAGTGCAGCACCCCGGCCAGCTGGCACATGCCGCCGCCGATGTCCGTCACGAGGCGGTCTTTCTTGAAGAAGGGGCCTTCGAGGTAGCCTTTTTTTGCAGTGACGCTGCCGACCAGCGCCCAAAGGGAGAAGGTCTCCCCGGGGCGAATGAGTACGCCGTCAATCTCCCGCGCGGCGATGGCGAGATTCACCGCCTTGTTGTCCTGCTGCCAGGCCTCCCCGCCCAGCTTGCGGCGTATGCACGATTTGTGCGCCCAGACCAGCACAGGCAGGGAATCCCCGCCGCGCGCCCGGGCAATCACATCGCGGCTGCACAGGTTCTTGATATGCCGCTGCGCGCGCAGCCGGGCCAGCGAAATCTGAAAGGCCCAGGGGCCCAGTTCGCAAAAGAGCTTCCTCGCCACTTACCCCTCCATGATTTGACAAGTGATATACTTTTCATCATACAGCACCTTCGCGTGGCTGCGGCGCATGACCTCATTCGCGCAGGTGTTGCCTGTCACGGGGTCTATCGTTCGCCGCAGGATGACGTTCTCTCTGTAAAGGTCTTCGCCTTGTCGAACGAAGCGGCTCTCTGTCTCTTTGACATGCCAGCGGAAAGGCATCGGCTTGTCAGCGCGCAGCTCCCCGCACAGATGCGTCTCGTCCGTCCAGACCCGCAGCTGAAAAACATATTCTGTGTTGTTCGTGAGCCGGTAGTCCAGGTTGTTGTACTGGATCGACGTGCCGCAGCCGAAGGGCACCTGCCGCCCGAAATCCGGGAAGAGGTCGTAGGCGTCGTGGTGGTGGTGCTCGGCGATTTCCAGGGGGCTGTGCAGGGCCATCCAGTGCAGCAGGTTCGATAGCTGGCAAAGGCCGCCGCCCACGCCCGGGAAGGCCCGGCCCTTGGAGAGCGTCAGGCCGTCGAGATATCCTTTGCGCGCCGTGGTATTTCCCACCAGGGCCCAGAACGAGAAGGTCTCGCCGGGACGGATGAGGATGCCGTCGAGCTTCGGCGCGGCAAGGCCCAGGTTCACCGCCTTGTTCTCCTGGAGGGCCATGTCCACGTCGCCCAGCCGCCTGCGGATGAGCGATTTGTGGGCATACACCAGACAGGGCAGTGCCGCCTCGCTGTGCTCCCGCGCGATGATACCATGGCAGCGCAAATTGCGCAGATGCCGCAGCGCGCAGACCTTCCACAGCGAGACCTGGTAGGCCCGGGGCCCCAGCTCGCAGAAGAGTTTTCTCGGCATTCTTGTCGTCACAGCTCCATCCAATAGGACATTCTGCAGATGCCCGCCGCGCCCGCGTCCAGGCACTGTTTTGCGTTGTTGCCGGTGATACCCCCTATGGCGAACACCGGGATTTGCACAGTATCGCATATTTTCCGCAAAAAGTCAAGCCCCTTCGGAGGAAGATCCGGCTTGCTGCCGGTGGCGAAAATGTGCCCCGCGATCACGAATTTCGCCCCCAAGGCCTGTGCTCCGCGCGCTTCTTCGAGGGAGTGCACCGAAACGCTCAGTGAATACTCGCGCGTCAGTGCCTCGTTTGCGTGGGCGAAGGGCACATGTAAATCCTGCGTCCCCGGCACGGCGTACGTGTGCGCAATCAATGGCACATCGAATTGCGAGCAGATGCGATTCGCCTCGCGTGACAAGGCAAAATACTTGTCGAAATCCAGGTCTTTTTCCCGCAGCAAAATAGCAAAAGGCTTATGAGAGGCCACTTTCTCGATCTGCGTTAAGAAATTGCCTTTACAGAGATGCCGGTTCGTTATCGCAATTTCAAGCATTTCACTTTACACCCCCACATAGTCGATCATCACGGCCTGCAGGCCCTGCCGCGCGAGCATTTCGCGCACCTCGGCCACGCCGCGACCGTCGGCAATCAGGAACTGCGGGTCGCCCTTGGCCGCCTCGAGATGCCCGCCCACGCCCACGCTCACCCCTGCGGACATCTTCGTGGCGACAAGTCCCGCCGCGGCGTCGCGGAAGGCGGGGCGCTCGCGTGTCGAAATTGTGATCCCCGCGAAGGGCAGGAACAGCCGGTAGGCCAGCATGGTCTGCAATAGCTGGCGCTCTGTAATCGCGTTTGAAATGGCCGTGATGTCCCCGGCGGGGCGCAGCCTCGGGAAGGAGAAGGAGATTTCCGCCTGGGGAACTTTTTTTTGCGTACAGCAGGCATGGAAACCGGCGGCGAAGGCGTCCCGGCGGAAATCGCCCAGGCCCAGCAGCGCGCCGAAGGCGACGCCCCGCATCCCGCCCAGCAGCGCCCGCTCCTGGGCATAGAAGCGGTAGGGGTAGCAGCGCTTGGGGCCCAGGGGGTGCACGTTTTCGTACAAAACAGGGTCATAAGTCTCTTGATATACACTCACGTAATCCGCGCCGCACGTGCGCAGGTAGTAATATTCGTCGATGTTCAGGGGGTAGATTTCCAGGCCCAGCACGCCGAAGTAGCCCTTCAGCACGCCCAGGGCCTCGCCTATGTACTCCACGCTGGAGGCGGCGCGGCATTCGCCGGTGAGCACCAGCAGCTCGCGCAGGCCCGTGGCGGCGATGGCCCCGGCCTCGCGGCGCAGCTCGTCCATGGTGAGCCTCGCGCGCCGGATCTTTTGGTGGCAGCTGAAGCCGCAGTAGGCGCAGTGGTTCTCGCAGTAATTCGCGATGTAGAGCGGCGTGAACAGCGCCACGCCGTTGCCGAACCAGCGGCGGGTCTCCTGTTTTGCGGCACGGGCAATGTCCTCCAGCAGGGGCTCGGCGGCGGGGGAGAGCAGGGCCGCAAACGCTTCTATATCGCGGTTTTGCATCGCCAAGGCCCGCCGGACATCATCCTGCGCATACTTTTCCGGGGAAAAATCGCGCATGGCGTCTAGCGTTTGCTCCATGATATTCGATGCTATGGCCTCCATGCCGGGCTGGTAGGCCATGGGGGGGGAGGTGGTTTGTCTCATATCTTCACGTTTCTAATCAAAATAGCCAAACATGATGCGCAAAACTATAATGTCGTCACCGAAAAACCAGCTTTTCAGTTCGCCATCTTCAAAATGAAAAATATACGCTCCATCTTTTGTTGTTGCATCAAAAACAATGTGGTTGGGCGGTGATGCTATTGTTTCGGTGAGGCGGTATATTTTTTGCACCTTCTCAAGGCTGTCTCCTATCCGCGCACCCTCACCTGATGAAAAGCGCATACTATAAAAATCGCAGTAAATAAGTTTCCCGGCTTCACTAAAATGAAAACCATCTCCATCAGCTGTGGAATAACTAAAGCTTCCATCATACGTATAGTTATAAAAACGTCCATCGTTTACGTAATTCTCAATTAAGCCTCTCCAATATGCTTCATGATCAAAACCAGAACCATGTAAGGTACGAAGTTCTTCTGGGGTAATGATTGGCACATTCAACACTTCCAGTGTGTGCAGCAATTCTTCAGGTGTACAAGAGATTATAATGTTTTTCATGGCATCTATCGGCGGATCATTGATAACTGATCTTGTCGTTGTTGGTTGGCTTGTATCTTCGCGGTCAGTGGTCTCTTCCGTTTGCAATTCAGGCTGGCCAACATTGAAGCTGCATGATGCTATTGAGAACAATAAAACAAATGTGAGAATTATGGAAGACGCTCTTTTCATATGACTTCTTCCTCCAAAAACCCTGTCAGCGGCGAGGAGGCCTCCCCTCCCCGCTCCAGCACGCGGCCCGGCCCGGCGAGATACCCCCGCCGCCCGGCTTCAATCGCCAGCTTGAACGCCAAGGCCATCTCGGCGGGGTCGCAGGCCGTGGCGACGGCGGTGTTGGCCATCACGGCGGCGGCGCCCAGCTCCATGGCCTCGCAGGCGTGGGAGGGCCGCCCTATGCCGGCGTCCACGATGATGGGCAGGGCTATCTCCTCCACGAGAATTTGAATGAACTCGCGCGTGAGCAGGCCCTTGTTGCTGCCGATGGGCGCGCCCAGCGGCATAATCGCGGCGGCCCCGGCCTTCACCAGGGCGCGGGCCGTGGCGAGCTCGGGGTAGACATAGGGCAGCACCTGAAAGCCTTCATCCACAAGCATTTCGCAGGCCAGAACCGTTTCATAATTTTCGGGCAAAAGATACTTTGTGTCGCGCATAATCTCAACTTTTACATAGTCGCCGCAGCCCAGGGCACGGGCCAGCCGCGCGATGCGCACGGCCTCGTTGGCATCGCGCGCGCCAGAGGTGTTGGGGATGAGCGTCACCCCGGGCGGGATGACGCCGAGGATGTTTTCCTCGCCGCCGGGGTTGGCCCGGCGCAGGGCCAGAGTGATCATCTCGGCACCGCCCTGCTCCGTGACGGCGCGCACCAGCGGCAGGGAAAATTTCCCGCTGCCCAGGATGAAGCGAGAAGTAAATATTTTGTTGCCCAGTCGGAAGGGGTCGGTCATTGCAAATACTTCTTTCCGAGTTTGGTTTTGTCCAGAGCCAAGAACAGCGGGCGCTCCAGGGCGTATTGACGGATTAAATCGATCACAACGCCGACGGCGAATACGGCGAAAATCGCCAGCAGGGCGTGGCCCAGCAGCGCGGCGGTGCTGCCCGTGATGGGGCGGCCATCGAAGAGCTCCAGCCAAATCAGGCGGCGCATACGTATGCCGTGCTCGTGCAGGAGGTAGACCCCGAAGGTGCCCGAGGCGATCAGATTGATGACCCTGCTGCCCTTGATATTCACATTTTTGAAGAAAATGAACAGCGCCAGCGAGCACAGCAGCGCGGGCACGGAGGTCCCCGGCGTGTGCCACCGCTCGGGCATGTGGCGCAGCAGGGGGATGTAGGGCAGCAGGTTCGAGTGCAGCGGCGCGTAGAAGGCGCTGACGAGATAGCTCCCCACGGCCACAGCCAGCGTCGGCCATTTTTTGTCGAAGATGGGCTCGGGGTGCAGGCGGATGTAGCCCGCCAGCAGGTACAAATAGAAGAACCAGCACAGGCGCGGGACTTCATACCGCACCCGCAGGAAGGTGGGCATCAGGGAGAACGCAAGAAAAACAACCAGCAGCAGCGCCCTGTAGCTCTTGCGGTCCAGGCTTTGGAGCAGCCGGTTCAGAAACGGCGCGGCCAGCATGAGGAGGAAGAAGACCGAGGCGAACCAGTAGATATTCTGCGTCACCGGCAGGAGGAAGTGGAAGGCGTCGTCCGGGTGCATACGGCACAGCCCCGCGAAGTAGAGCCCGAAAAACAGGCCCGCCGAATAAAAAAAGATTTGCAGCCAGAGCTTCAGCAGGCGTTTGGACTGGAAGAGGCTCTTCGATGTGCAAAGGAAGTAGCCGCTGAGCATCACGAAGCCGTTGACGCCGACTTTCCCGCCGGAACTGAGCAGCACCAGCAACACCCTGCCCGAAAGCGGCGTCTCGGCGTGGCCCAGCAGCCCGCCGTAGCCCACCATGTGCACCGACACGATCATGAGCATCAGCAGGATGCGCAGCAGCTCGAAATTGGACTGGCGGGGACCACCCCGGCCCTGCGGGGCCACCCCTCCAAGGAGGGGAATTTTTTGGCCTCTCGCCGCTTCTCTCTCTTTCAGCATTTCAGCCCCCTCCCATGAAGCGCAAAATATTGATCTCGTCGCCCGCCCCGAGCACAACCTCTCCGAAGCGCTCCCGGGTGATGATCTCCATGTTTCGCTCTATCACCACGTGGGACGGCTCATAGCCCTCCCGCCGGAGATACTCCAGCAGGGTGATGGGTTGATATTCTACTGGTTTGCCGTTGACGGTCATTTTATCTCCATTCCACCCCCTCACCCGCTGCGGCGGGAGCTCCCCCAAGGGGGAGCCAGGGGATTCTATCGTGGCATCATCGGCCCGTTGGGTACGCCGAAATCGGGTTTTTCTTTCAGCAGCCAGGTCAGCCAGGCCTTCGAGAGCTTCACCGCCTCGTACAGCGTATGCCCCTGCGCCAGGCGGCAGGCGATGGCCGAGGACAGCGTGCAGCCCGTGCCGTGGATATCGCCTATGTCCAGCCGGGGGGCGCGCAGCCAGAGGGCCTCTTCATCTATATAGAGCAGATCGTTCGCGCCGTGCCCCGGAAAATGGCCGCCCTTGATCAGCACCGGGAAGCCGATGCGCCGGGCGCAGGCCTCCATCTCGCGCTCGCAGGTGATCTGCATCGCGCCGAGCACCTCGGCCTCGCGAAGGTTGGGCGTGATCACCGCAGCTAAGGGGAACAGCAGCGCGCGCATGGCCGCCACGGCAGGGTCGCTGGAGAGCGACGCCCCGCTGGTGGCCACCATCACCGGGTCGACGACGATGGGTGCTTGCATTCCCCGCAGGGAATCGGCCACGGCGCGCACGCAATCGGCGTCCGGCAGCATCCCGATCTTCACGGCGTCGGGCGGGAAATCGCTCAGCACGGCCTCCAGCTGCGCCGCGAGGAAGTCCGCCGGGGGCGTGTGGATCGCCGTGACGCCGCGGGTGTTCTGGGCCGTGAGCGCCGTGATGGCGCTGCAGCCGTAGCAGCCGTGGGCCGCGAAGGTCTTCAGGTCGGCCTGTATGCCCGCGCCGCCCGAGGAATCCGAGCCGGCGACGGTGAGGAGGATGGGTGGGGGCATGGTGTTACCTCAATGCTGAATGCTTAATTTTGAATGCTTAATTATTATACAGCATGAGGGGGTGGGTGTCAAGTTTGAAAAATTGATGTTGAAATGCCGTATGAGAAGTGATAGAATATCTATATCAAGGCAATCTTGTTCAATGGAGGGACATTCATGGCGAACTCAAAAAGAGGCTTGGAAAGCCAAGTGGTCTCTGTCGTAAGCGACTGTTTCCATACGCAACCAACTGGGATAAAATATCTTGGCGGGGGGTTTTACGGAAAGGTGTTTCTTGCCGCCTTTGATAAGCCGCCGCATCAGGCGGTGGTGAAGCTATATAAGTTCGATGATATGAATAAACGTGAAGCGCTGCAACTGGAGACACTTGCGCAACACAGCACATTGAAGATGCCGCAGGTCTATCATGTTCATGAAAGCACAGCGCTTGTTATGGAGTTCCTGCAAGGCGTCAACGCGGGATTCCAGTTCGCTCTTTCCGCAAAAACAAGGGATCGGATCGGCGGGCAAATCATTGAAAACCTGCTGGCATACCACGCAGCGCCGCACGAAGGCTATGGGGAACTGGATGCCGGGAATTATAACGCAAGTTGGCACGACCACTATCGAGAAGTTATGAAAAGCACGCTGAAAAAGGGAGAAGTTCTGCTGGCTTCCGGCCAGATAAAGCAGAAAACTTTTGATGTATGTCACTATGCACTGGAGCGGTACGATAGCATTTTTCAAGTGGAACCGGAAGGCGCAGGGCTGGTTCATGGGGACTACAACACTTTAAATATCCTGCTTGACGAGGATAAGCGAAACGCTGTCGCGGTGATCGACCCGTTCAACTGCTCTTGGGCCGACCCGGAATACGACCTATATCAATTGAAAAAAATGACCGGGAAAAGCTTTGGTTTGCTTGAAAAGTATAAACAGCAGCACACACTAAGTCCCAACTATGAGTGTAAAATCAAATGCTATGAGCTATTCACGGAAATTGCGCATTACCATGATGCACAGATAAACGCATCTTTGTCAACACTGCCCTTCACCGCGAGAGCTTTAATGAAACTGTTGTAATCCCTCACCCCTCCCCCTCCTCCGGGGTCCCCGGCGAACCCGCAGGTTCGTTGGGGTGGTCCTCCGGTATCATCCCATAAAGCGCCTCTACCGCCTGCGAAAGTCCGCCTATCTCGTCGATCAGGCCCTCGGCAACGGCCTGCTCGCCTGAGAGCATGGTGCCGAAATCCATGGCCATCACGCCGGTTTCGAGCATCATGGCGCGGTAGCGCTCGGCGGGGACGCGGCTGTTTTGCGCCACGAAGCGCACGATGCGCTCCTGCATGTGCTCGAACCAGGTGAGGGTCTGCGGCACGCCGAGGACCAGGCCGTTCATGCGCACGGGGTGGATGGTCATGGTGGCCGAGGGCGCGATGAAGGAGCGCCGGGCCGCCACGGCCAGGGGCACCCCGATGGAGTGCCCGCCGCCCAGCACCAGCGAAACCGTGGGCGTGCGCATCCCGGCCACGAGCTCGGCGAGCGCCAGGCCGGCCTCGATGTCGCCGCCGACGGTGTTGAGCACGATCAGCAGGCCGCGCACCTCTCGGCTCTCCTCTATGGCCACCAGCTGCGGGATCACGTGCTCGTACTTGGTGGATTTCGTCTCCGAGGGCAGCTCCGTGTGGCCCTCGATCTGCCCGATCACCGTCAGGCAGTGGATCAGCCCGCGCCTGCCCTCCACGGTCACGCCGCCCACGTCGCGGGCGGGCTCCCTGGAGCGTTCGCGGCCATCACCGTCGGAGGGGCCGTCGCCGCCGGGGGGCTCGGTGGAAATTTCAGGGGGCATATATTCGCTGTCGTTATTTTCCATGGTTCCTCCCGTCAATCAAAGAGGTATGGTTTAGTTTGCCCCGGCAAAAATTCCTGATACGCTTGCGGCCGGAGACGCGGCCTTGCGTCTCTGTTTTTTCGGGCATAGAAAAACAGGGGCACGCGGCCGCGCGCCCCTGCCGTCCTCTGGGCCCTATGCCTTTGGGCCCTTTGTTGGACGTCCCAGTTTCTGCTTGGATCCTAGCTCTTACCCTTCTTGTACCCCCGGGAGGTAGTCGGTGAAACCGACTTTAAATACCCCATTGGAGGATACTTTATACAACACAACGACTGCTGCATCCTGCTCAAGGATGCAGTAGCAAGCGCTGTCCCGATAAAGCATACCAATTTTGGTCGTCATCTTGCTGTCGGCATAGATGACAAGCTCACGTCCAGACGTGTTTACGAATCTTTTCATTTTTTACCTCCTTATAGCTCTAACGATTTAGGGCGCGAAATTTCATGCGCTGCTATGCTGGCGCATTGTTTCATGAATATTGTATCACTTTATTCCAAAAAAATCAAGTGTTTTTTTAAATATTTTCATGTTTTTTTTCCAGTAATCTGGAATATGCAGGGATTTTATGTTTCTTATCTGGAAATCTCAGGCTTTCAACTCGACAAAATGTGGGAGTTTGGTCAAATCATGGCAAATTGAGATAGTATTTGGCAATTTTAAGACTTTTTGCGAGAAAAGAATAATAAAAAGGAGACGCATGGAAATGCGCCTCCCAGGGAATATGCGGGCGGTGGTTTTCCCTACAGCTCCCGCTCCCAGAGCAGCCTGCCGTTCTGATTCAGGGCATCCAGAATGGCCATCCATGGGGCGTCCTTCAGGTCAATGGGCGAGGGGGTGTCGAGGTAGTAGACCGCGGCCAGGCTGCCGGGGTACTCCCACGCGGGGTTCCAGTACTCCGGCGCGTATTCCGGGCCGTAGGCCACGTCGTGCCGCTGCCCGCCCCTGCCCAGCGTCAGGCCCGTGCCCGCGCCCAGGGCAACTACTTCCGGGCCGCTCAGATTGGTGTCGAAGGTTTTGCGCGCCCAGGTTTGGGTGAGCTGAATGATCGCGATGTCTTCCCCGCCGCCATCCGAGGTGGGGAGACGGCGGAACAGGCAAGCGGCCCGGGCGTAGCGCGCGAGGGCGAAATCCAGGTGTACAGCGCCAAGTCCCTCGGGTTCAGCGCCGTCTCCGGCAGCGCCGACCCCGGTGGCCCCGGCCAGCAAGGATCCGCTCCATGAAACCGGGCGCTCGCGCTCGAACTCGCCGTAGAGCCCCGCGCCGCCCGCCGCGACGATCCCCATGGCGCAGAACACCGCCGTGACGGCCAGGGCCGTCCTGCGCACGAGCTTATTCTTCGCCTGCTTCAGGCGCGATGCCGGGGGCAAAAATGAATTGACAGGCGGGGGCAGGGGCTCGTCCAGCTCGGCAAGCATGGCGCGGCAGGCCTCGCAGGCGTTCACGTGCCCGTCCACCAGCGCGCGGCTGGCCGGGGAGCAGGCCTTGTCGTGGTACAGCGGCAGGAGATCATGGATGATTTCACAGTCAGTCACTTACATCCCCGCCTTCTTCGCTTTTCTGTTTTTACGAACGCGCCGGACAATCCACACCAGCAGGGCGGCGGGCACGGCCAGCAGCACCAGCCAGGGAATGGCAGATATGAACCACAGGGCAAAGTTGCGCAGGCCGCTGCCGACGTCACGCAGGCTGGCCAGGAAGTTGGAGCTCGCGAGGACGCCGAACCTCTGCGTGGGGGTGGTGATGCGGTTGACCTCGCTGACGCTGATGCTCACGGTGCTGTAATTCACTTGGTTCTGCAGGCTTTGAAGCCGGCGCGAATAGCTCTCCAGGTCGGCGCGCACGTTTGACAGGCGATCCTGCACCCGGATGATGTCTTCCACGGTCGTGGCCTTCTCCAGGATCGCCAGCAGGGCCTTCTCCTCGGCGATCAGCGCCTCTTTTTTGCTGCCGGTCTCGATCATCTCGTCCGTCACGTCATTCGTCGTGACGCTGCGGCTCATGATGGTGCCGTTTTGCTCCAGGCTGTCCAGGAAGGCGTCGAGCTTCTCGCTGGGCACGCGGGCGGTGATGTCGGCCCGGCGGTCGCTGTCGAAGTTCCACTCGTTGTAGGCGTCGGTGTAGCCGCCCATGGCCTTGAGCCCGGCTTTCAGCGCGGCGGTGAAGGCGTCGTAGGCCTTGGTCTGGATGGTGACGTTCGCCCGGGCGATGACGAAGCGGCCCCGCTCCACCTCCCCGCCGCCCATGACGGAGGCCATGTTCGTCACGTACACGTTGCTGTAGTCGCCGTCACGCAACTGTGATTCGGCGGCGGCTTTCTGTAGCATTCCAGAAGCGTCAAAGCTCAGGTAGCCACTGCTTTCAGGGGCCGCGCTGCCGGAGGCCCCGCAGGCGGCAAACAGGCCGACCAACAGCAGGGCGGACAGGGCGATGCTGACGGTTAGGGTCAGGGTGCGTTTGTGGGTTTGTTTCATGGTGATTCCTCCATCATTTCTTTCAATTTGAGTTTGCCCCGGTGGAACGTGACCCGCGCCCAGCTCTCCGTCTTGCCGTGCAGCTGCGCGATCTGCGCGAAGGGGAGCTCGCCCAGGGCCCGCAGGCTCACGACCGAGCGGGTGGGCTCCTCCAGGGCGTCGAGGGCGCGGTGAAGCTCCATGGCGGCTTCACGGTCCTCGTCGCGGGTGTATGGCTCATAGGGGAGCTCGTCCAGGCCGCGCGCGTGCTTTTTTTGGTAGGTGTACCAGGTGTTCTTGGCGATCTGGCACAGCCAGACCTCCAGCCTGCACTCGCCGCGGAAGGAGCCGATGTGCTTCATGGCCTTCAGGAAGGTCTCCTGCGCGAGGTCCTCGGCCAGGGCGCGGCTGCGGCACAGGGAGTAGCTGTAGCGGCATATGAAGGGGTAATACTCGCGGTAGACGGCCTCGAAGTCGGACACGGGCTCACCTCGGTTCCTGTGTGTATGACTGCTGGGATAGGGGGAATGTTACAAAGGGGAGAAAATATTTTTTCGTGAAAAATTGTTGATTTTTGGAAATTGCTGTGATATACTGTTGTTGGCCCTGTTCAGGGGTGGCGGTTGCATTGTCTTTGCTCTTTACGGCTCTGGATGGGTTCGGAACGTAATAGAAAAGGAGATGGTGCCTTTGATGAAGATATTATGTATTTTGTGGCAGGTAGTGGTGGAAACATACACAGCGCTGGCGGCGGACCCGTCCTTCGTCATCGCGATCGTGCAAGCGATCCTGTCATTGCGTTGCCGCAAGGTGACGCGCGCAAAGAAAGAACCGCCCTCAAGCCTCAACAACTTGGGCGGTTCCTTCTAACTCGTTAAGAGGAAAGAGGTGCAGCCGCAACCTGTGCGGTGCTGCGTCCTCGGGTGTCCGCCCGGGGGCGCTCCCCTTCTATGCATATCATATCAGATTTATAGACTTTTGTCAAGCAAATTTTTTACGCAAAATCTTTCGGGCGAAAAATCCTTCGGGAAGGCGGGCCAGACCTCCCGCAGTGTGCGCAGCACTATGGCGTCTGGGCGGGCATAGGGGGCCCGGAGGCCTGTTTGACCGTTGCGGGCATGGCAATCCCTCCCAGCGGCTATAAATATTTTGGCAGGCCCATTATTCCCTTCGGGAAAAATCTCCCTTGCGAATGCGTTTTAGGCTATGCCGAAATAAATATTCGGTCAATGCGCTTGCATTGCCGGGCCGCAGGTGCTATGATGTTTGGGCAGGGTTCCTGCGGGACGTGAAAAAGCTGGTTTTTAAGCGCGGGCGCAAGCCCGTCACGGGCTTTATGCCCGTTGGTACGCTTAGGGGGAGGGCCGTGCGTTCGCGTTCCGCGGGGCCTTGTCACTTCCCCTCGAAATACATCCTGTTGTGCTCGCAGGCCTTGGACTGCGGGCGTATTTTCATCGCCTCCTCGTTGTGGGCGACGGCCTCGGCCGTGCGGCCCAGGCGGTCCAGGCACACGCACATCTGCAAATGCGGCAGGTAGCCGTAGCAGTCCTCCAGCAAAAACGCCCCGGAGGCCTCCTTCTTCGGGCACAATAGTGCTGTTGCATACCACTGGACGGCCTTCTCGAACTCATTGCGCGCAAAGAAATAGTAGCCCAGCTCGCAGCAGAGCTCGGCGCGGGGGGCGTCGTAGGTGAAGGAGCGCAGCAGGGCCTGCAGGGCGGGCTCGGGCTGCTTGAGGGCGTTGTAGCACTGGGCCTGCACGCGGCAGGCCTCGATGTTGTTCTCCAACCAGCCCCTGCCCTCGTTCAGGAAGCGCTCGAACATGGCCGCGGCCTCGGCGTAGCGGGCGTTGTAATAGAGCTCCCGGGCGTAGTAGAATTGCTCCCGGGGCGAGAGTGTCTCGCCCCGCTGGATCAGGCGCTCAAACAGGCGGAGGTTCCGCTGGGCGTCGGTTTTGTCCTTGCGCCGGTGGGTGACGCCTATGGGGGCGTGGATGATCTTGCCGAAGGGCGTAACGACCTCGTGGATCGCGCCATCCCAGCGGGCCAGGGGGCAATTGCGCATCACGCGCTCCCGGTAGTAGCTGAACGTGGGCTTGCCCTGCTCGTCGAAGGCTATATTATATTTCATCATGACAGTGTCCACGGAACTGTCCAGGGTTTCTTTCAATGACAAAAAGGCCGCCGCGTCCTCGGGCAATATAATATCGTCGGCGTCCAGCCACATCAAGTAATCGCAGGTTCCTTGGGAAAAGGCAAAATTGCGCGCCGCGCCGAAGTTGTCTATCCACTCGAAGTCGTAGACCTTATCGGTGAACTGCCGGGCAATCTCCTTGGTGCTGTCCTCGCTGCCGGTGTCGACGACGACGATCTCGTCCACCAGCGGCTTCGCGCTGGCAAGGCAGCGCGCCAGCACCTCCTCCTCGTTTTTGACGATCATGCACAGGCTTATCGTAGGCATAGAATGACCCCCCGCGTAATACAAGTTTGTTGTCATGTATATGCGGGGGAGTGGGTATTTATGGCTTTTCTATTCCTGTAAATGTGCCGCTTCTATTCTCAGCAGGCGCATCCAATCCCTGCGCCCATACAGGACGCGCATGACGGATACAGCCTTTTCCTTCTCGCGGACGATGAAGAAGACGAGATGATTTTTCACAACGATCATCCGATACCCCTTTGACGCCAGATACTCGTCCCGAACAAGCGGAAATCGGCCCGGATTCTCCTTCAATGACTGGATGGCGTTGTCAATCAGCGAAAGCCGACGCTCCGCCGCTATAGGATTGCCCAATTCTTCTGCGATATAGCGGTAGGTTTCCCGCATCTCGTCCTGTGCGGGTTTCATGATTCGGATTTTGTAAGTCATGCAAATTCCTTCCGCAAGCCCGCAATGAATTCATCATAATCCATATAATCTCCCGCTTTTTCAGCCTCAAGTGCCTCGTCAAGCAGATGATACAGCTCATAACGCCCGCAGAATTTTTCGTAGGCTTCGATGCTCATGACTGCCAAATCCCCGTGGCCGTTTCTGGTGATAAACACGGGTTCCATCCTCGCGTGGCAGTATTCGGAAATATCATTGTAGTTGTTGCGCAAGTATGCGCTTGGTCGAATGCTCGGCAATTCGCGTACCCTCCATCTCTAGTTATAACAATATTATACCCGAATTCAGCTATCGTGTCAACTGGATTTTTGCGAGATTTTAATTTTTATTTCCCCCCTTGCGCACCGCCCCATTCTATAGTATAATTCATATATAATAAGCAAAAGGCGGATCATCATGAACGAGATAAAAACCATCCGCATCGGCTGCGTAGGGCTCGGCGGGCGCGGCAGGGGGCAGATGCGCGAGATGCTCAGCATCGCGGGCGTGGCTGTGCCCGCCGTGTGCGACGTCTACGAGGACAGGGCACAGGAAGCCGCAAAGATCGTGGAAGAGAAGACGGGCATAACGCCAGCTGTATATCGCAATCACAGAGAGATGCTCTCGAAAGAGAACCTCGACGCCGTGCTGTGCTGCTCCACGTGGATCACCCACGGGCGCATCGCCGTGGACGCCATGCGCGCGGGCTGCGACGTGGCGATAGAGGTCGGCGGGGCAGCGAGCACGGAGGAGTGCTGGCAGATGGTGCGCGCCTCTGAAGAAACAGGCAGGTTCTGTATGCTGCTGGAGAACTGCTGCTACGACAGAAAAGAAATGGCACTGTTCAACATGGCGCGGCAGGGCATCTTCGGGGAGATCGTGCACTGCGAGGGCGGCTACCGCCACGATCTGCGCGACGAGATCGGCTACGGGAAAGAAAATCGCCACGGGCGGCTGCGCAACTTTATTGGACGCAACGGGGAGCTCTACCCCACGCACCAGCTCGGGCCGATTGCGAAATTACTGCGCATCAATAGAGGCAATCGCTTTTTGGCAGTCAACAGCGTGGCTTCGAAAGCCCGGGGCCTGCATGAGTTTATCGTGAGAGAGAAGGGCCCGGATTACTACCTGGCAAATCAAGTCTTCAATGAGGGCGACATCGTGGATACCCTCATCGCCTGCGCCAACGGCGAGACCATACGCCTGACGCACGACTGCACTCTGCCCCGGCCCTACAGCCGCGACTACTGCATCCAGGGCACGAAGGGCATCTTCCTGGAGGCCCCCTTCGGCGACGCCATCCACATCGACGGCGTCTCGCCGCATTCCAGCTGGACAGGCGATTGGGAATACTTCAGCGACTACATCGAGAAGTACGAGCACCCCCTTTGGAAGGCCTACCACGACGAGGGCGTACACTTCGGCGGGCACGGCGGGATGGACTACCTGGTTTTGTCGGCATTTGTAGATGCAGTGCAACGTCAAGTTGCCCCCCCAATCGACGTCTATGACACAGCCGCCTGGATGGCCATCACCTGTTTGAGCGAGCAAAGCGCGGCCATGGGCGGCGCGCCGGTGCCCGTGCCGGATTTCACCAACGGCATGTGGATAGACCGTGAGACCTTCGAGCGGGGGATGTGGTGCCTGGAGGAGGTCTGCGGGGAGGCGTTTTGAATGCTGAATTATGAATGCTGAATGCTGAATTATTTAGGAGGATAGTTTGTGGCTGATGGAAATATTATCGTAGACAAAAGTAGAACCTTTGCTATTCGGATTATTCGGCTGTATAAGCTTCTTCGGCTGAGAAAAGTTGAATATGATTTATGTAGACAGCTTTTACGTAGCGGAACCAGTATAGGCGCCAATGTGAAAGAGGCGGTACGCGGACAGAGCAAACCAGACTTCTATGCAAAAATGAGTATAGCTCTGAAGGAAGCAAGTGAAACAGAATATTGGCTTGATATAATGTATGCAAGCAAAGAGCTGGAGCAAAAAGAGTACGAAAGCATAAATAAGGACTGCCAAGAGATTCTGCGGCTATTGACAGCAATATGTAAGTCGCAGAAAAAATAATTCAGCATTCAGCATTCATAATTCAGCATTGGAGGCCACTCATGCTCTTCGAACCCTTCCTTTCCTTCGACGCCGCCGCCTTCCAGTGGATAGGCCGCGTGTTCAGCCCTGGGACCAGCCCCGCGCTGGACTGGTTCTTCAACTTCGTCACCATGCTGGGCAACAGCGGGTGGTTCTGGATCGCGCTGGCAGTGGGCTTCCTGATTTTCAAGAAGACGAGAAAAATCGGGCTGATCATGGTCTTCGCGCTGATTTTTCAGCTGCTCATCGTCAATGTCGCCATGAAGCCGCTCTTCGCCCGGCCGCGGCCCTATGACCTGGAGATCGACTGGTGGATGCAGGCGTACCGGGCTGTGTTCCCGGGCGGCGCGCTGGCCAAAAGTATGCCCAGCGACATGTCCTTCCCCTCCGGGCACACGGGGGCCTCCCTCGCGGCGGCGCTGGCGTGGTGTTTCGGCTCGAAAAAAGAATGGGTGGGGAACGCGCGCTGGGTATCGTACATTGGGATTGTGCTGGCGGCGCTGATCGCCTTTTCGCGGCTGTACCTGGGCGTGCACTACGCCACGGACATACTTGGAGGGGTTCTTGCGGGCCTCGCCTGCGCACTGCTGGCAATGCTTCTATTCCAGTGGCTGGAGCCGCATATCTTCCGCCCGAAGCGCATAAAATAGCTTGATCATACTGCGAAAGGGGCATTACCATGCTGAAAAATATCCCGCCCATCCTCTCCCCGGCGCTGCTCGCCACCCTGAGCGAGATGGGCCACGGCGACGAGCTCGTCCTCGGCGACGCGAACTTCCCCTCGGCCTCCCTGGCGCAGCGCCTCGTGCGGGCCGACGGCCACGGCATCCCCGCGCTGCTGGACGCCATCCTGCTGTACTTCCCCCTGGACGGCTTCGTGGAGTGCCCCGTGGCGCTGATGGACACCGGCGACCCGTCCATCCGCCCGCCCATCTGGCAGGAGTACAGCAAGTGCATCCTGCGCCGGGAGGGCGACCGCCACGTGGAGCTGGTGGAGCGCTTCGCGTTCTACGACAGGGCGAAGGAGGCCTACGCCGTCGTCGCCACGGGGGAGACCGAGCTCTACGCGAATGTCATTTTGAAAAAGGGCGTTGTTGCGGATGTGTGAGAAAAATTACATAGCGATCGATCTGGGGGCCTCCGGCGGCCGGGTGATGCTCGGCCGCTGGGACGGCCATGCCATCACCCTGGACGAGCTGCACCGCTTCTCCAACGACGCCGTGCGCGTAAACGGCACGCTGTACTGGGACATCCTGCGGCTGCTGCATGAAATCAAAACCGGGCTGGCGAAAGCATCGCAGCATGAAATCACCGCCATAGGCATCGACACCTGGGGCGTGGACTTCGGCCTGCTGGACAGGCGCGGGCTGCTGCTGGAAAATCCAATTCACTACCGTGACAGCAGGACAAATGGCGTCATCGAAGAGGTGGACAAGCTCCTTACACCCAGGGCGCTCTACGACGAAACCGGCCTGCAGCGCCTGCCTTTCAATACGATTTACCAGCTGTACGCGCTCAAATCGCAGCGCCCGGAAGTGCTCGATCAGGCCAAAAGCCTGCTGATGCTGCCGGACCTGCTGGGCTATTTCCTCACCGGCGCGATGGCCACGGAGAGCTCCATCGCGCGCACGACGCAGCTTTTGAACGTGCATACCGGCGACTGGTCATCTCTCATATTCGATAAACTGGGCCTGCCGCGAGAGCTCTTCGGCGAAATCGTGCCTTCAGGCACAGTTCTGGGCACGCTGCTACCCGAAATCCAGGACGAGACCGGCCTCGGCCCCGTGCCTGTTATCTCCGTCTGCGGCCACGACACCGGCTCCGCCGTGTGCGCGGTGCCAGCGGCGCAGGACGATTTCGCCAAGGCGAACCTCTATGGCTCAGAGTTCGCCTTCATCAGTTCCGGCACCTGGAGCCTCTTCGGCACGGAGCTGGACAGGCCCATCGTGAACGATAAGAGCTTTTCCTACAGCATAACGAACGAGAGCGGCTTCGGCAAAACGCGCTTCCTCAAGAACATCACCGGGCTGTGGCTCATCCAGGAGTCCCGCCGCCACTGGAACAGGCACAGCTACAGCTACAGCTACGCCGACCTGGAGCGCCTGGCCCTGGAGGCACCGCCCTTCGCCCGCTTCATCGACCCGGACGACCCCGCGTTCATCGCCCATGGCAATGTGCCGGAACGCATCTCAGCATATTGCACAAAGACCGGCCAGACCCCGCCGGGTTCCGTCGGCGAAACCGTGCGCTGCATCTACGAATCCCTGGCGATGAAATACCGCGCGACCCTCGAAAAGCTTGAGCTTTGCACCGGCAAACGCTACAATGCCCTGCACGTGATGGGCGGCGGCGTGAAGGACGGCCTGCTGTGCAAAATGACCGCGAGGGCCTGCGGGATACCCGTTTTGGCCGGGCCCGCGGAGGCCACCGTGCTGGGGAATCTGCTCGCGCAGATGATCGCCCAGGGCGAGGTCGCCGACTTGAGGCAGGCCCGCGAGGTTGTGCGGGGCAGCTTTGATTTGGATGTGTATGGGGTGGATGACGGGGAGGCGTGGCGGGAGGCGTATTGGCGGTTTAAAAAAGTAAAATTTTAGGAATAAACCCCTTGATTTTTGGGAAGAGTTGTCGTATAATGACAAATGAAAATCCCATTAGATACAAGGAGAATGGCATATGGTTACGTGCAGGAACCCTTTTACAGGAGAGATGGAGGATCATAGGCATCAACCCGATTGGTATTACCGTGATGAAGTAACCAAAACGACTTATCCCTTCTGGGGGAATGATCTTCCGGAGTATGTTCGAAATGGGGATGGCGATAGCTTTACGACCATTCGCTATAAACCTCAACAGCCAGCTTCTCTAGCTTCTCATGTAAACCCCACTTTGCCAGCACCAAGCAACCCACAAACACCAACCACAAGTCAACCCAAAAAGTTTAAATTCAATTTAGAATTTTTCAAAATGAAATTTGGAGCAGAAGGAGAAGGTGAAAATGAAACCAAGGATGCAAGGTGGATGGCAAAAGGTATCTTGCTCTTTCTCCTGGTGTTCTTAATTCTATTAGGTGTTTTCTTCTTGAAAAAAAATTGGCCTTTCGTTGGACCAAAACCTTTTTTTCAAGCAGCACAAGAGATACATACATCAGGAGGTCCCTATCACAAATTCCCACCAGGTTATGGTGATGGATTTGATTATTTTCAAATGAATTCTGTGGAGTACCGTAATGGTATGACATGGAGCTTACAAGAGGACGCTTCGGAAAAATCAACAATTGCTAGTTACATATTAAAAGAGGAATATAAGACGATTACTGGCATCATAGGGCATATTGATTCCTTAGCAAAAGCTAGCGCGGAGCTATTGATTACAGGCGATGGGAGTGAGATCAAAAGAATCGAGCTAGATGGCGATATGGAACCGTATGAACTTAAGTTAAATGTAGTAGGAGTGGAAAAAATAGAATTTAGATATGTTTTGAAAGGGAGAGTGTGGGAAAAGGGAACATCTGAGAGCGGAAAAAATAGTTTTGTCGGTTATGGCTTTGGGAACGTAACTATCAACTGAAAAAGAGCTACTCACCCCTCTTCTCTAACCCCAACTAAATTCCCAAACCCCCTTGTATTTTACAAGGGGGCATTGTATAATATAGGCGGCGCTGCGCGGCAGCGGCGGTTGCTCCCCTTGCTCCCGAAAGGGGGTGAGAAAGATGGACGCAAACTTCGCGCTCTACATCCTGGCTTTCCTTGTAGTCGCAACCGGTTATATCCTGTCCATCCACGGCAGTAAGAAGTAACCGCCCCTAGCTCCGACAGGCTGGGCGGTTACTTCTTGCAAACTAGCACAATTTGCGAGGGGAGGAAGGCCGTCTGCTACCGCAGCGCCACCCCTCGTGAACAGTATAGCACCAACTACATGATTTGTCAAGATAAATTTCGCCCAAAAGGCGATTAACGGAAATAACCCCTTGTATTTTTCAAGGGGGCATTGTATAATGTAAGCGGCGCTGCGCGGCAGCGGCGGTTACTCCCCTCACTTCCGAAAGGGGGTGAGACTGTATGAGCATAGAGATTTACATCTTAGCATTCCTCGTGATTGCGACAGGGTACCTCATGACCATACGTGGCAACAAGAAGTAACCGCCCCTAAGCCTGACCAGCCTGGGCGGTTACTTCCATCACGTAGCATAACGAGGGGAGGAAGGCCGTCTGCCTAACGCAGCGCCACCCCTCGTGAACAGTATAGCACCATAGACACGATTTGTCAAGATAAATTTCGCCCAAAAGGAGATAAGGCGAATTGGCGAATTGAAACATTAATTGTCCAGCCGGCACCTGATAGCGAAGAAGTTGGCGGAAAGGCCGCCGAGCAGGCGGCGGGGGTAGCTGTTGATCCAAGCGGCAGCAGCGGTTGCTCCCCTCACTCTCCATTTGCCAGCGCGACGAATGCCCTCCCGAGTTTTTTCTGTTGTGCTTTGGGGGGAAACCTGATATACGGCGGCCTCCCTCCCTTGCCGCCCCGCGTCTTGTCCGGCTTTACCCTGTCAAGCGTCTCCTCAAAAATGTCCCAATCCATCAGATGGTTAAGCGGGTTCATTTATTATTCATTACATTGAATAAGAGAGATTCGGAGGTCACTATGAAAAAGCAGACCAGCATCTTAACCTCCCTCGCGGCCCTGGGCCTGACGGCGGCTTTGGCCGCCGCCCTGCTCTGGTACTACGACGTGTATGTCAACTGGCAGCCTGGGATCTACCCCTTCGCGTTCGCCGCAGCCACCCTCGCGGCGGTTTTGCTCACGCTG
>Ga0123353_10000248_pt1 | contig 67792 bp, 64 predicted proteins | sample TergutLab28metaG_3_FD_92763 | JGI IMG/M metagenome (GOLD analysis project Ga0123353, IMG submission 92763) | Labiotermes labralis P3 segment gut microbial communities from Petit-Saut dam, French Guiana - Lab288 P3 | ecosystem: Host-associated > Arthropoda: Insects > Digestive system > Gut ... | reverse complement strand
TATCGGGGTGGTGCATTGCTTCTCCGGGTGCTGGGAATTCGCCCGGGAGGTGCTCGCGCTGGGGCTGTACATCGGGCTGGGGGGCGCGGTGACGTTCAAGAACGCGCACAGGCCCGCGGAGGTGGCGGCGCAAATCCCGCTGGAGCGCCTGCTGCTGGAGACCGACGCGCCCTATCTGGCCCCGGAGCCATTTCGCGGCAAGCGCTGCGACAGCGCGCACATCGCCTATATCGCTGAAAAAATCGCGGGCATTCGCGGGATAGATACGCAGGGATTGATTGACATTTGCCAAGAAAACGCAAGGAGAGTATTTGGGATATGAGCAACCACAGCCAGCTGCTATACAAGGCCATGACCTGGGGCCACCCGGAGGAGATTCCCGTCTCCGTGGGGGCGCTGCCCGCCATGTGGATTCGCCTGGGCGACGAGATGCAGCGTTTCGCCCGGGAATACCCGGATTTCTTCCACAACCCGCCCACAGCAGAGAGCGCCGGGAAGGGCCTCAGCGGGCGCTACAAGCGCGGCCAGTGGACGGACGAGTGGGGCTGCGTGTGGAACAACGAGCACGACGGCATGGACGCCATCCCCACAGGCCACCCCGTGCCCAACAGGGAGGACATCCTCGCCCTGCAAATCCCCAAGAATAGGGACGGCTCGCTGCCCCACGGCCTGATGTACCTGCGCCTGCTGGACCTGCGGGGCTTCGAGGAGGCCATGCTTGATTTTGCTGAAGAATGCTGCGAGCTGCAAATTCTGATAGACAAAGTCCTCGAATACAATTGCATTCAAATTGAATGCGCGCTGCCCCGGGCAGGGGAGGTCATGTATTTCGCGGACGATCTGGGGATGCAGACGGGCCTGGCCATCGGCCCCGCGAAATGGCGCAAATACATGAAGCCCTGCTTCGCGCGCATGTTTTCCATGGCGCGGCAGGCGGGCAAGCTGGTCTACCTGCACACCGACGGCTGCATCCACGAGATCATGCCCGATTTGCAGGAATGCGGCGCGAACATGATCAACCCCCAGATACGCGCCAACGGCCTGAAAAATCTCGTGCGCGTATGCCGTGGCAAGATCCCCATCAACCTGGACCTCGACCGGCAGCTGTTCCCCTTCGCCACGCCTTCGCAGCTGAAGGATCATGTCAGGGAGTGCGTGGAGACCCTGTGGCTGCCCCAGGGCGGCCTGGGGCTTTCGATAGAGCTCAACTACGACGTCCCCCTGGAGAACGCCGCTGCCCTGCTGGACGAGCTGAGGGTGATAAAGAGGTACAGGGCTTGAAGCGCTTCACCATCGCCGAAAACGACGCAAACCAGCGCCTGGATAAATTCATGCAGAAGGCCGCGCCGGGCCTGCCGCCCGCGCTGCTGTACAAGGCGCTGCGCACGAAAAAAATCAAGCTGAACAAAAGGCGCGCCGAGGGCAGCGCTCGCCTGGAAACCGGGGATGAGCTCGAGTGCTGGCTGCCGGATGAATTTTTCGCGCCGCCGGACTACCAATATGACTTCCTCCGGGCCGGGCGGGCCCTTGAGGTGCTCTACGAGGATGCCCACGTGCTGCTGCTGGACAAGCCCGCTGGCCTGCTCTCCCACCCGGACGAGAGCGAGTACGTCGACACGCTGCTGGGGCGCGCGCAACGCTATTTATACGAGAAAAGCGAGTACGACCCGGCGAAGGAAAACGCCTTCGCGCCCGCGCTGGTGAACAGGATTGACAGAAATACCCAGGGGATTGTCGTCGCCGCAAAAAGTGCTGAAGCATTGCGCGTGCTCAATGAAAAGATGAAGCGGCGCGAGATTCGCAAGTTTTATCTTTGCGCCGTGCATGGAGTTCCCAAGCAGGGAGAGAAGCAGCCGGACGGCTGGCTGCTGCTGCGCGGCTGGCTCGCGAAGGACGAGGGCAGGAGCCTGGTGCGGGTACACGATCATCCCAGAGAGGGCGCGAAGGAGAGCCTGACGAAATACAGGGTAATGCAAGAACACCACAAAACGCCTGCGGGCTCTCCGGGAACCCCGGCCGGTGAAATTTCTATTTTGGAAATTGAACTCCTCACCGGGCGCACGCACCAGATCCGGGCGCAGATGGCGGCCATCGGGCACGCCCTGGTCGGCGACGGCAAATATGCCCCCCGGGCGCAATACCAGGCCGATACGAAACGGGGCATCAAACGGCAGTGTTTGTGCTCGCATCGAATTATATTTGACTTCAAAAGCCCGGCGGGGGCCCTGGAGGGCCTGCGCGCACTGGATATTTCAGTGAAAAAGGCCGATTTCCTAAATAATTTATGAAAAGGCTTGTCAAACGCGAAGAAATCGTGTAAAATGATAGCTTGGTACGGCTTTATTTCATTTAAGGAAGGACATAGAGTATGGCGGACAAGGATTTGACCAGTCAGGAAAAGCAGCGCTTGAAGGAGAAGGAAAAATTCGAGCGCGAGCGCAAAAAATGGAAGCAGCAGGAGAGCCGCAAGCGCGTGCAAAAAACCGGGGGCAGCAAGAACAGCCTGCCCGCGCTGCTGCGGATCGTGGCCGTGGCCGTGGCCGCGGCGGTCGTGATCGGGCTGGGCTCCATCTACGCGGGCAGCTACGGCCTTCCCAGGCGCTTTTGGCCCGCCCTGACCGTGGGCAAGCAGACCATAGACGTGCCGGAGTGGACCTTCACCTTCTACGCGCTCTACCGCGATCTCTTCCAGAGGGCCGAGTATTACGGCCAATACGGAATTAATTACGGCCTGGATACGCACACCTCGCTGTTCGAGCAGCAGGTCACAGACGATGACGGCTCGAAGGTGGACGGGGACGTATCCCTGCGCAGGGAGACAAACAAGTACCTGCAAAGGCAATACCTCCTCTACAGCGAGGCGCAAAAGGCCAGCTACCAGCTGCCCGCGAAGGAGCTGGAGGCGCTGGACGAGGCGATAGCGGCGCTCAAGGCCGAGGCCAGGGGCAGCGCCATGTCCGCGAATGCCTACCTGCGCAACTCCTACACAGCGGGGCTCACGCAGCGCAAATACCGCCAGCTGCAGGAGCGCGACTCGGTGGTGCAGGGCTTTTCGCAGAAGAAGCTCAAGGAGTTCCTCGCCAACCACCCGGATGAGGAGCTCTTGGGCATCTACGAGGAGGACCGGGGCGCCTATGACCAGGTGGACTACCGCGTCTATTCCGTCGCCAAGGTGAAACTGGAGCTCGGGCCGGAAGAGAACATGGAGGCCCTGGAGGCGCGCCAGGCGGCGGACGACGCGCAGGCGAAAAGGGAAGCGAACGACCTGCTGCGGGGCGGCACGCAGGAGAGCTTTATCGCGGCGGTGCAGGCCTATGACCAGGCGCTGTACGACGAGGCGCACCAGCATGAAGAGGACGAGGAGGTCGATCACGAGCACAACTACACCTACGACGCCGAATCCGCCACGCTGAACCTGCGCAGGCGGCGCGAGTATGTCGAAAACACCTACAGGGACAAGGACTTCACCGCCTGGGTCTTCGGCGCCGCGCGTAAAGCAGGCGACGCCACTGTCCTGGAGACCGATTCCGCCTTCTACGCGGTCTATGTCGTGCGGCCGCCCTACGCCCAGGCGACGGTCGATTTCTACGCCATCGAGGTGCCCGTCGGGGAGCACGAGCATGAGGAGGGCGAGGAGCACTCGGACGACGAGGCCTCGCCGCAGGAGCTCGCGCAGCAGAAGGCCGACGAGCTGCTGGCCCAGTGGGAGGCGGACGGCGGCACGCTGGAGGCCTTCGCGGCCCTGGCGGCGGCCCAGCCCGACCCCATCGAGAGGGAAGAGGGCGCGCAGCCCGGCCTGATCGACAATATCGCGCCCGGCGATTTCACGGACTTCGACAGCTGGCTGTTCGGCCCCGAGCGCAAAGCGGGCGACACCACCGTCATAGAGGCCGGCGGCAGCTATATCATCCTCTACCTGGCCAGCCGGAACGAGGACCGCTTCGCCTGGCAAAAGGAGATCGGGAACACGCTCGCGCAGGAGGATTTCGAGGCCTATGTCCTGGAGACGCGGGAGCAGTACCCCCTGGGCTACCACGGCATAGGGATGCGCTACGCGAAGAAGGAAACGCAGCGGCTGTGCGACACCTGGATGATCCATGCGGCAAATTATGGCGGCTATAACTACTACTAAGGATTTTTGCAGGGGTGGCTGCCCAAAGCCACCCCCTGCTCAACTGTGAGGGCCCGGATGGACCTGCTGCGAAACGGCGAGGCGCAATGGCTGCTGCGGCTGCGGCAGTTTTTTGCGTCCCCGCTGTGCCTGGCGGCGCAGTGCGCGGCTGGGGCCCTGGCGGTGGCGCTGGACGCGCAGCTGGCGGGCCTCGCCGCGCTGCTGCTGCTGTTCTCCGTGCAAATGCTGCTATGCGACGACATTCTCGTCCCCTTCGCGCCCGCGCTGCTGGCCTGCCTGGTGATGATCAAGGCCACCGAGAACCCCTCTTTCAGCGCCGACGACAGCGCGCTGTACCGGCAGTTCCTGCCCTACTGGTGGCTGGTGTTCCTCCCGGCGGGGGCGCTGATCGCGCATTTTGTGCTGTACCGCAGGCCCTTCGTATGGGGGAAGGCGGGCCCCGCCATGCTGGCGGTCTCAGCCGCCGTGACGCTGGGCGGCGCGGGAACCATCAGCGCGGCGGAGTATTTCGCGGGCGGGGCGCTGTACCACATCTTCGCGTTGGGCTTCGGGATGCTGCTGATTTACATCTGGCTCTCCAGCGCCGTAGCCGATGATACGGACGGCCGCCTGGAGCGCTTTGTCCCCAACATGATGCTGGCGCTGGGGCTGCTGGCGGCCTTCATGGTGTTCCACCTATATCTCACGCGCCTGCCCGTACTGATCGCCAGGCCGCAGATCATTGAATTCCAATGGCGCAACAACGTATCGACGTTTCTGATGCTGGCGCTGCCCTTCCCGTTCTACAAAGCTTTCAAACAGCCCGCCTGGCTGCTCGCGGGCCTGGTGATGTACCTGGCCACGCTGCTGTCCAGCTCCCGCGGGGGGATGCTGTTCGGCACGGTGGAGCTCGCGCTGTGCGTGCTGTTCCTGCTGTTGGCGGATAAAAACAAAAGGCGCCGCCTGGTGTATCTGGGCGCCGGCGCGTTGGTGCTCGCCGCCGTGGCCGCGTGCCTGCCGCTGCTGCTGCCCTTCTTTTGGCCCACAATCAGCCGCCTGCTGCAGAGCGTGCTCCACAGCGACCAGGAGGTGCGCATACGGCTCTACGAGCGCGCCCTGCGGGACTTCCTCGCCCACCCGCTGTTCGGCGTGGGGATAGGCTGGATGGGCAACCGGGACATCCACCCCTCGAAGCAGTTCGCCCTGTGCTGGTATCACAACGCGCCGCTGCAGATCCTCGGCAGCATGGGCCTTGCGGGCGCGGCGGCGTATCTCTACCAGTACATCGTGCGCGTGCGCATCTTCCTGCGCCGCCGGCTCACGAAATTTCGCGCGACGCTGTTCCTGGCCTGGGCGGGCCTGGAGCTGATGTCCCTGGTGAACCCCGGCGTCTTCGCGCCGGTGCCGTATCTGTTGATATTGACAATACTGGTGGTCGTGGCGGAGAAATCCGAAAAAACAGCCCCTCACCAGTGATGATGAGGGGTTTTGTTTATTTGATCGCCAGCCTGAGCCGATACGAAAACACAATCTCGAAATGCTCCGGGCAGCGCTCCTTCACAACGGCGCAAAACGCATCGACGTCCTCCTGAATAGACGCATCGAGCTTCAGCGCCCCCTGCACGCTGCCCTGGCTCAGTGCGATGCCGATCATGCGCTCGGGCGTGCAGGCCTCCGCGCTGTGGCAGACAGCCTCTTTGACAAACCTGAACTTGCCGAACTCGCGCAGCCGCCGCAGGTGCGCGTCTTTGTCGTTTTTGCTGGCGGGCGGCTTGACGGCGTTGCACTTGCGCATCAGTGCCTTGTATTCTTTCTCGACAACGTAGTCCACGCTGGGCGGCCAGTCGGCGTCGTACACAGCAAGCAAGCCGCCGGGCTTCAGGATGCGCCAGACCTCGTCCAGGGTAGTCGGTATGTCCATCCAGTGGAAGGCCTGCGAGATGGTCACGATGTCAGCGCAGTTTGAAGCCAGGCCTGTCTGGTTTGAATAGCCTGCCTGAAACGGGATGTCCGGCGCGTTTTGCTGCGCGGCTTGGCGCATGTCGTCGCCCGGCTCAATGCCGATGATCTTTCGCGCAAAATCGCGCCAGATCACCGTGGACAGCCCCGTGCCGCTGCCGATGTCTATCACAAGCTCCGGCGGCGAAGGCAGGTACACCAGGATAATTTTCGTGATGATCTCCGGCGGGACGGGGCGGGCAGCGTTGTAGAGGCCAGTGAAGCCGCTGAAACGGTCGATGTTCGCCTGGGTTACATTTGTCATATCATGTCCTTTGCTTCGCCATCACCCGGCGCACCGCCACGCTGACGGGCACAGCCAGCACGACGGCGGCGGCAATCTCTATGGGGGCGTTGACCCCGGCGATGGCCCACATCCACCTTCCCAGCCCGCCGACGCTCACGCCCTGGATTTCCAGCGCGTCGTGGTAGAGGATATAGATCAGGCTCAGCGTGACCACCGTATTGGTCAGCGCGCCGCCCAGCGCCGCCAGGCCGCTGCCCAGCGCCGCCTTGGTATTCCTGCCGCTTTTGCTGATGGCCCAAAAGATCACTCCGGCGGCGAACCCCGCCAACACGCGCGGGAAGACCGAGACCAGCGGGTTGCGGAACAGCAGGCCGTCGATGGGGCTCGGGGGGGCGACAAAGGCTTTGATCAGGCAGGTGATGCCCCACACCGCGCCTGTGAGCGTTCCCCCCTTTGGTCCCAGCGTCACTGCCGCGATAATCACGGGCAGATGGATCAGGGTGACGCTGAGCGTGGGCGTAGTGATGTAGCCCACAGGGGTGAAGGTCATCACGATGATGAGTGCGGTGAGCATGGCGTAAAGGGCCAGCTCGTAGGTCTTTTGCCGTTTGCTTGTCTTGGTTGCCATGGGTTTCCTCCTTGCTGCTGCTCCGTTATGGGGATGCAGCGCGTTTATTTTCATCGGCTAGGCCGGTGAATATGGGGTGAGGGTGTCGGTATCGAGGTTCCAGAGGAAGAGTTCCTGGGTAGCGAGGTCGCGGTAAACAAAATCACATTCGTGCTTGACAATGTCAATGACTGCATAAATACAATAAGTACGGCCTTCCCGCTGAACAAATCGATAAATTTCGGGATGCAGATCAGGGAAAAGTGATTTTGCGGTCAGTTCCGCAGCATCGTATTCTTCTCCCGTCCGATCCAGGTACTTCAAGTTTTTCAACGGCAGCGATGCCCCAATGCTTTCGCCTCTGTGCTCATTGGGCCCATAAAGATCGCCTGTGATTACATCAACGCAATAACCACCCCTCCATAAAACTCCCTCTGAGTACCAAATGCAATTGGCTGCTACGATGTAATACTGGCCATCATCTGTAATGTCCCGCGCTTCAATACCCAGATGATGCGACTTTTCGCCGATGAAATCTGTAACGATCTTTTCGGCCTGCTCGGGCGAAAGCTGTGGGACGATAACTTGCGTTGTGGTCGTTATTTCGGTAGTTGGAGTTGTCGTTTCCTCCGGCGTGACTTGCACTCCACAGGCCCCCAAGAGCAACAATGCAGCTGCTAAGTAAAGCAATCGTTTCATCACGAAATCCCCCTATTCTTCAAATATATCTCCCGCAATCCCAGCAGGCACAAGTCCTCGTTTTGTATGATCTCATGTTGGCAGTGGGCGGTGATTTCCCTTGCCAGGCCGCCGGTAGCGACCACCGTGGCGGCCGGTGCCCCAAGCTCCTGCTCCATGCGGGCTATCATGCCGTCTATCATGCAGGCCGTGCCGAACACCGTGCCGGACTGCATGCTCTCTATGCTGTTGGTGCCTATGCAGCGCCCCGGCGCGCGCAAGGCGATGCGGGGCAGCTGGGAGGTGCGCGCGGCCAGGGCCTCCAGGGAGATGCCCACGCCCGCCGAGATGGAGCAGCCGAGGAAGCTGCCGTCGGCGGCCACGGCGCTTATCTTCGTGGCGGTGCCGAGGTCGGCGATGAGGCAGGGCAGGGGGTAGAGCGCCTTGGCGGCCACGGCGGCGGCGATGAGGTCCGCGCCCAGCTGGGCGGGGTTGTCGATGCGTATGTTCAGGTGGGTCTTCACCCCGGGGGCCAGCACGAGAGGGGGCTTGCCCGCGAGCTTCTGCGCAGCCTCGGCCAAAGAGCCGGTGAGCTCCGAAACCACGCTGCCGATCACGGCGTCCCCGCAGTCTGTGGGATCGGCGTTGTGCAGCCGGAAGGCGTCCAGCAGCTGGATGGCCAGCTGGTCGGGCGTGAGGCTGCGGTCGGTCGCCAGGCGGGAGCGCAGGCGCAGTTGTTCTCCCTCGAATACGCCCAGGGTCAAATTGGTGTTGCCCGCGTCAATTGCCAGCAGCATGATGGTACTCCTTTGGCTTGGGGTGCTCCTATTATACCCCCGGCAAAATAGAAAAGCAATGTTTTCAGTTAATTAACTTTTAATTTCTCTTTTTTGCTTGCAAATTGTTCCGAATTCGTGTAAAATAGGGTGATATTATATTAACATGCGGGGGTGTGCGCGGAAAATGGGCAAGCGGAAGGGCACGGCCAAGAAGTTCGGCACGGAGTTCAGGGAGTTCATCACCAAGGGGAACGTGATCAGCCTGGCGGTGGGCGTCATCATCGGCGGGGCCTTCCAGGCGGTCGTCAACTCCGCGGTCAACGACGTATTTATGCCGGTCATCAGCATATTCACAAAGAACATTGATTTCAGCAAGGGCTTCCTGGATCTCTCCCGCCTGAGGGATCCCGCGATGGACTCGTATGTCTCAGCCAAGGTGGCCTTGGATAACGGCCACATTGTATTGTCCTACGGCACGCTGCTCACCGCGGCGCTCAACTTCCTGATTATAGGCTTCGTGGTGTTCTGCATCGTCAAGAGCATCAGCTCCGTGGGGGACGCCGGCAAAAAAGTCCGCAAGAAAAAGAAAGCTGCGCCGGAAAAACCCAAACCCGCGCCGGCGACAAAAGAGTGCCCGTTCTGCTGCAGCGAGATCGCCGTCAAGGCGACAAGATGCCCCAATTGCACTTCCGAGTTACCTGAGGAAGTGATTGAGAAAGAAGAGGCGAATGAATAGCATGAAATTCGGCTTCATAGGCACGGGCGTGATGGCGGGGGCCATGCTGGCGCGTGCCCTGGACAAGGGCTTCCTCCGGAAGGAGGACGTGCTGGTCTGCGACAAGCGCCCGGAAATGGCTGAGAAATTCGGCGTTGGTATCGCTGATAAAGCGAGCGATTTGGTTGAAAAATGCAACGTCGTGCAGCTGGGCATGAAGCCGCAAGACCTGCCCGGGGCGCTGGAGGAGATCGACGAGGCGCTGCAAAAGAAGCAGCCGCTTCTGATTTCCATCGCGGCGGGGGTTCCGCTGAAGAAGCTCGCGCCCTACGCCCCCAGGGCCGCGCGGCTGATGCCCAACATCAATACTATAATCGGGCAGGGCTGCACGGCGTACTGCCTCACGGCGCAGGCCGCGCAGGAGGAGCGCGCGCTGGTGCGGTGCTACTGCGAGTGCTTCGGCATGGCCGTGGAACTGGAGGAAAAGCAATTTTCGGCCTTCACGGCGCTGGCGGGCAGCGCGCCGGCCTTCGTATACCTGTTCATCGACGAGCTAGCCCGCGCGGGCGTGACGGCGGGCCTGCCCAAGGCCCTGGCCCTGGAGATCGCGGCGCAGACTGTCTTCGGCAGCGCGGCGCAGGTGCAGGAGAGCAATCTTCACCCCTACGAGCTCATCGACAGGGTGTGCTCCCCGGGCGGGACGACCATCGCGGGGATCAACGCGCTGCGGGCGCACGGCTTCGCCCACGCGGTGAGCCAGGCCGCGCTGGCGGCGTATGCAAGAGGAGAAGAGCTGGGAAAGAGTTGACTGGCAGAGCACAGCCGGTAGGGGACGGCCTCCGGACGTCCCGGGCGTAGAGAGCAAGGCCTGTCTTTCGGGACCGGGGACGTCCGGGAGGCCGTCCCCTACAATGTGCGGTTCAGCAAAACACAGGAGGTTTTAACGCCATCAAAAATTCGGCAGATAGTCCTCCAGGCTTCGCTGCAATTCCCCGGCGTCGCGCAATATGATGCCGGTTTGGAGCAGCTGCCGGTCGGCCTCGGGGAGGTCCGCCAGGGTGATGGGGAACTCGGCGAGCTTCTGCCAGCTGCCCTCCTGCACGTGGAAGAGCTCCAGGGACTTCGGGGTCCCCGACGAATCCGCAGACTCGTTGGGGTGAGGGTTCTTGGTCTTCAGCAGGAAGCGGTAGCCCATCTCCTGCGTCGTGAAAGCGATCTCCTGTGCCGGTTGGGGCGCTTGGCGCTGGAAATACAAGCTCAGCGCAAGCGCCGCGAGAACTACGGCAAGGGCCGCGATCGAAATTATTTTGCGTGTCATGTAAATATCACCTCACAAGTATTTTCGCCGGTTTTTCCAATACTATACTTGAATATACGGAAGGGGCAGCTGCTATGGCCACAGGTAAGCAAGCGAAAGCGAAACAACCCAAGGCAAAAAAGTATAATAATAATAAAAAGAGAAAAAATTCATTCGGGCGCAAGCTGGCGCGCGCGGCAGTGACCGCACTGCTGGCGCTGTTCCTCGTGTTCTTCCTGACCTCCTTCGTGGTGGGGGGCTACTTCTTCGTCAATGTGATGCAGGTGGTGGGCGGCAACCCAGTGGTCGACCTGGAGGAGGTGCGGGGCACCCGGGCGCAGACCACGGTGATCTACGCCAACGATAAAAATGGGCAGCCGGTGGAATACGCCCGTCTCCACGGGGAGCAGAACCGCATGTGGCTGGAGCTGGAGAACATGGGGGAGCCCAACCCGCTCACCGGGATGCCGCTGATAGCGGACGCCTACGTGGCCTTGGAGGACAAGCGCTTCTGGGATCACAAGGGCGTGGATTGGCGGCGGCTGGCCGGCGTGGTAAGGTACGATTTCACACAGGGGGCCTCCACACTCACGCAGCAGCTGATCAAAAACGTCACCAACGAGAAGGACGTCACCGCCGTGCGCAAATACCGCGAAATCCTCACAGCGCTGAACATGGAGCGCAACTACGACAAGAACATCATCCTGGAAGCCTATCTCAATGAGCTGTATCTGGGCCGGGGCTGTTATGGGGTAAAAACCGGGGCGGAACGCTACTTCGGCAAGCAGGTGAGCGAGCTGAACGTCGCCGAGTGCGCCGCGCTGGCGGTGATCACCAAGGCGCCCTTCACCTACGACCCCATCGACAAACTCGATAAGAACCGCGAGCGGCAGGTCTATTGCCTGGACAGTATGCTGGACCAGGGGAAGATCACCGAGGCGCAGTACCGGGAGGCCCTGGCCTTCGAGCTGGACATCAAGAAGGCCCCCGCCGCCGCGCAGACCTCCCAGCCCGAGCAGATCAACAACTACTATGTGGACTATATCATCGATACAGTCATTGCCGACCTGAAGGCCCAGAAGCAGATGAGCGACCAGGAGGCCTGGAAAAAAGTCTATTACGGCGGCCTGAAAATCTACGCCGCGGTGGATATGGACATCCAGAACATCATGGAGGACGTGTTCCGCAAGCGCACCACCTTCTCCGACCTGAAGGGAACCGCCAAGAACCCCATCCAGGCCTCCATGGCCGTGATGGACTACGAGGGGCGCGTGGTGGGCATCGTGGGCGGCGCGGGGCCCAAGCCCGGCAACCGCAGCCTCAACCGGGCGGCGAAGAGCTGGCGGCAGCCCGGCTCCACCATCAAGCCCCTGGCGGTCTACGGCCCCGCGATCGAGAAAAATCTGATCACCTGGTCCACCCTGACCCCCAACTCCGCCTTCGCCCACCTGGGCAAGTTCTGGCCCGAAAACGTGGACGGCACCCACGGCAACGGCGCCTATGTCACCGTGCAGGACGCCCTCGCCAGGTCCATCAACACGGTCTCCGCCCGCACGGTCAACGAGAAGCTCAAGCCCAGGAACGCCTACAACTTCCTGAAGGAGAATTTCGGCTTCGCGAACCTCAGCGACAAGGGCGATATCTACCTGGAGCCCATGTCCGTGGGCTCCATGACCTACGGCTTCTCCGCGCTGGAGGAGACGGCGGCCTACGCCACCTTCGGCAACGGCGGCACCTACTACGCGCCCTATTGCTACTATAGGGTGACCGACAACACTGACACCGTCATCCTGTCCACGCCCAAGGGCTCCAAGCGCGCCTTCTCCGAGGACACCGCGAAGGTGATGAACGAGCTGCTCCAGACCGTGCCCATGGACAGCTACTACAGCGGCAGCAACGGCGAGAACATCGGCAAGTTCAAGAAATTCGGCAAAACGGGCACCACCAGCGATAACAAGGACCGCTGGTTCGCCGGGGGGACGCCCTACTACGTGGGCGCGGTCTGGTTCGGCTACGACACCCCCCTGGACCTCGGCCAGATGACCAACCCCTCCGCCAGGATATGGATGGAGGTCTTCAACCGCATCCACAAGGGCCTGGACGCCTCGAAGGGCTTCAAGACCTGCGCCACCGCCGTGCAGAAGTCCTACTGCACGCGCACGGGCCGCCTGGCAGGCGACCATTGCTCCAGCACGGCCACCGGCTGGTACAGGAGCTCCAACCTGCCCGGCACCTGCAGCGCCTGCACCGCCGCCCCGCCGCCCACCGAGAACACCCCCGGCGGCGCGTTTGTGGACTGGATCAACCAGATTCTGGGCGGCGGCGGCAACAATGGAGACGAACAATGATCCTGCTGGGCGTGGACTGCGGCGAAAAGCGCACGGGCGTGGCCATATGCGATTCCATGGGCATCCTGGCCTCGCCAGTAACGGTCATTCATGAGGCAAACAAAAAAAAGCTCGCGCTGGCTGTGACCGAGCTTGCGAAAGAAAAGCGCGCCGATAAAATCATCCTTGGCCTGCCCCTGCGCACCGACGGCACAAAAGGGGACAAGGCCCAGGCCTGCGAGGCCTTTGCCGCGCTATTGCGCGATCAGCACGGCCTTGACGTCGTACTCTGGGATGAAAGATTTTCTTCAACTATGGCGCACCAGTCGCTGGGCGCGGCCAACGTGAAGGCCAAAGATCGAAGAAGCATAGTCGACGCCGTGGCGGCTTGCGTTATATTGCAGAGCTATCTGGACAGACGGTAAAGCCTGTAGGGGTGGCCTGTGGGCCACCCGGGGAATACCCCAATACCCCGCAGACCAGCGTGATAACAACGCGGGTGGCCCGCAGGCCACCCCTACAGTTATTCCTACCCTTCCTGCTTCGGCTTAGAAAACAACTCCTTCAGCCCGATGACAATCAGCAGGGCGGCGAAGATCCAGCCGAGCCACTTCATCTCGATCTTGCCCGCGATCCAGATGCCCAAAAGGGTTGTCGGCAGGCCGCCCAGGGCGATCCACAGGGCGCGCTTCCAGTCCACCAGCTTGCGCAGGCCGTTGACGATGAGCGAAATCGCCGCGCAGGGCAAAAAGAACAGCAGATTGATCCCCTGTGCCTGCAATTGCGGCGTGCCCAGGGCCAGCGTAAGGTAAATCACCAATATGCCGCCGCCGCCCATCCCCATGGCGCCAAGCGCGCCCGCGCCGGCAGCCGCGAGTATATTCCAGAGCCAGGTCACTTCATCACCATCCGTATGCCCGCCCAAATCATGAAGCAGGCGAAGATTTTGCGCAGCCACGGGGCGGGGATTTTCGCCAGCAGCAGCGCGCCCAACAGTGCTCCAATCGCGCCCGGAAGAAGATAGAATGACGCCTGCCCCAGCTCAAAATGCCCTAAGAGCAGGTATGCGATCGAGCTAAGAATGCTCAAGGGGAAGATGACCGCGACAGCCGTCGCGTGGGCTTTAGTTTGTTCCAGGCCTAGCTTTTTCAGCATGGGCACCACCAACATGCCGCCCCCCGCGCCGAGCATCCCGTTGAGTATGCCCACGAGCGCGCCGCCCAGGGCGCTCAATACGTTTTGCTTCTTTTGCTCTTTCTTCATGCGTCTAGTATGCCCTCCCACAGCATATCCATGCTGAGAAAGGGGTTGGCACGATGATCTTCATTCGCTTCAGGTTAAAGCGGGCGCTGCTGGCGATGGGCGCGGCTATCACAGTCTGTGTGTTTACAGCGCTGGGGATATTCCTGGTGCAGCACACGGCAAAACGCGCCGCCGCAAACCCGATCAACAGCCCCGACCCGGTCATCCTGCTGGACGCCGGCCACGGCGGCGAGGACGGCGGCGCGGTGGGCGTCGGCGGCGTGGTGGAGAAAGACCTCAACCTGGCCATCACGCTCAAGCTCGACAGTATTTTGCGGGCCATGGGCTACCAGACCATCCTCACACGCGCATCAGACAAGGACCTGCACGACGTGACGGCCTCCACCGTGCACGACAGAAAAGTGGCCGACATCCACAACCGCTTCGCCATGATGGAGGCGCTTCGCGAAAAAGATTTATTCGTGAGCATCCACATGAACAAGTTCCCGGGCAGCAACGCCCACGGCACGCAGGTGTTCTACTCGAAGAACACGCCCGGCAGCCTGGCGCTGGCGCAGGCCATCCAGGAGAGCGTTGTGCGCCTGGTGCAGCCTGAAAATAAGCGACAGGTGAAGCCCTCGGGGGATTCCATCTACCTGCTGTATTACGCGAAGAAAACAGCCGTGGTTGTGGAATGCGGGTTTATCTCCAACGCGGGGGATGCTGAGAAGCTGCAGGATGAGGCCTACCAGAACGAGATTGCGTTCGCGATTGCCTGCGGGATTTTAAAATTTTGCAATGGGTAAGGAAAAATAGCGCCTAATGACGACTAAGGGAAAAATAGATGGAGGTACTTTAGCATGAAAAAATGGATTTGCTTGGGCCTGACGCTTGCGTTGTTGGGTTTGGCCGGGTGTTCGGGAGAGGTGAACCCGGACGAGCCATCGCAAACCACTGAAGGCACGGCTGTAGGCACTACGGAGGCCACAACCATGGAGCCTTCGACCACAGAAGAAACAACGACAACGGAAGCGCCACCGTCCACAAGCAAGCCCACAGCAACAAATAAACCTGCGGTCACAAGCAATACTGTGAAGTTCATTATTGACTATCCGATCAAAAAAGTCACTGTGCTGAAGTTTCATGGGTCTTCGCCAACTGGCGAAGTCGTGAAGGTAATGGAAAGCACAAATGAGCTAAATGCGTTTAAGGATTGCATGAAAAGTGAATTTTGGCGAACAGCAGAGGAAGTGGGTGACTGGCCTAAATACTCTCCAAGAGCTACACTTAGCACAGAGTTCATTCTTTTTGTCGAGGGAAATGCAAGCCAAGTTTCTGTGCTGCATCTCTGGTTTAACCTTTCGTCGTCGTGGTTGGAAGCCAGCAACCGTGGCGGTGCGGTATCAATAGCACATCTTGGTAACTCGTCGCTTTCACCCGAGCAGTATCCTCTTTCAGCAAATCTGTCGAATGATGATTTTAGCCGCTACTTTGTTGCAAGTGAAACATATAAAACGCTGTACGCGCTGTGCGAATAGGAGATAATCCATGCCCCCCAAAGCCAAAACCGTCTACGTTTGCGCCCTGTGCGAATACGAAAGCCCCAAATGGAACGGCTGCTGCCCCGGCTGCGGCGAGTGGAACTGCATGTCCGAGGAGGTGCGCAGGCCGGCGCAGGCGAAGGGCAAGGCGCAGGGATCAGGGGTGAAGCTGGCCGGGCAGCTCTTGAGAGATATTACTTTCGACAGCGCGATACGCTACCACACGGGCCTGCAGGAGCTGGACAGGGTGCTGGGCGGCGGGCTGGTGAAGGGCTCCATGGTGCTGCTGGGCGGCGACCCGGGCATAGGGAAATCGACGATCCTGCTGCAAATCTGCGAGTTCATGGGCCAAAATATCGAGATATTATATATTTCAGGCGAGGAGTCCCCGCACCAGCTGAAGCTTCGCGCCGACAGGCTTGGCGTAAAAACTGAGAAGCTCACGGTGCTTTGTGAAACTGATACAGTAGCAATCTGTGAGCACATCAGAAGCGCACGTCCCGGCATGGTAATTATCGATTCTATCCAGACGATGAACATGGCCGATATCGCCTCCTCGCCGGGGAGCGTGACGCAGGTGCGGGAATCCACGAACCTGCTCATGCGCACGGGCAAGCAGCTTGGGATACCCATGTTCCTGGTGGGGCATGTCAACAAAGACGGAAATATCGCCGGGCCTAAAGTTCTTGAGCACATCGTCGATGCCGTGCTGTACTTCGAGGGCGAACGGCATTTGAGTTATCGCATCCTGCGCGCCGTAAAAAATCGCTACGGTTCAACGAACGAGATCGGCGTGTTCGAGATGCGCGACACGGGCCTTGCCGAGGTCGAAAACCCCAGCGCGATGCTCATCGCCGGGCGGCCCCGCGGGGTTTCGGGCAGCTGCGTGGCCTGCGTGATGGAGGGCTCGCGGCCCATCCTGGCCGAGGTGCAGGGCTTGGTGACGCCAACGGCATACGGCACGCCCCGCCGTATGCAGAACGGCATCGACGGCTCCCGGGCGGCCATGCTCATTGCCGTGCTGGAAAAGCGCGCGGGTTGGTATTTTAACAATATGGACACCTATATCAATGTCATCGGCGGGCTGAAGCTGGACGAACCCTCGACTGACTTGTCTGTAGCGATGGCGCTGGTCTCCGGCCTGAAGGACACCCCGCTGCCCGACGACGCCCTGGCCTTCGGGGAGATCGGCCTGGGGGGAGAACTGCGGGCCGTGGGGCACTGCGAGCAGCGCGTGCGCGAGGCCGCCCGGCTGGGGTTCACGCGCTGCATACTTCCGAAACAGAACTTTGCGCGATTGCCCAAGGCGGTGCGGCAGGAGATAAAAGTCATCGGCGCGGGAAATGTGCGCAGCGCGTTCGAGGCGATGGTGGGAGGCGCACAATGAGAGGCAATAGAAGCAGGAACGCAATGGATAATAGATTTCCAGTTGAAATGCTTTTGCCGGATGGCAACGTAATTGAAGGCATCATCAGGCTTAGCTGCACCGGATATAATCACGATCCGTTGATGCTGGAACTCAAATTCATGCACAGGTCGCTGGACGCCGTAGCGTACACAGTTTTCGATGCATTAAAGCTTCTGCGGCTGCAATTGGAGCCCGAAGGGATTATGCTCCTGTGCAACGGGGCCTGTGAGAACGTGGCATATATAGTTTACGAAACTATTTCTCGATTACCTGAAGCAATTGATGACCTTTATGCTTATGTTTTGCAGATGGGAGAGCGGCCAAAGATGACGCATCAGAAAAATATGCTCGAATACGACCCGGCGCTGAGGCTGGCGACAGTGCAAGAGCAGGAGGCGTTTTACCAAAAATGGCTGGAGAGCCTTGAATGAGCAGCACGCACCCCTCATCCGCCCGCCGCATACAATGGCATGGGACAACCTTTCAGGATTCTTCTATCCCAAACACAAAGGACTGATACCATGCCAATTCTGCCTTTAATCCTCCCGCCGGGGCGGCTGCCCGCCTGCCCTTGCTGGGCGCCGCTGGTGCCGGAGGTGTTCAATTTCTGCGATTGGCGGCTGCCCTGCACGCCGGCCTGGAACCCTCCCTGCCGGAACTGCTGCCCGGCCTGCCGCCCGCCCGTGCGGCCCGTGCCGCCCATCGGAACCTTGCCGCCGCCCAGGCCGCCGGGGCCGCAGTTCCCGGTGCAGCCCGTACCGCCCATCGGAACCTTGCCGCCGCCCAGGCCGCCGGGGCCGGTGTTCCCAATACAGCCTGTACCGCCCATAGGGACGCTGCCCGGAAGACCCGGCGGGCCACCAGGGAGGCCGCGCTAACAGCGAGTTAATCCAGCACAAAAGACGCACAGATGTGCGTCTCTACATACAAACTTTAGCGCTTTATTTGGCGAAAGCGAGGCGTAAAACCAGGGCAGGGGAGGAGTAATGTTTTACGAAGTTCACGAAATCGAAAACGCAAGGGAGAATGTTGCAGAGATCGGTGCGGTCATTCGCCTCGCCTTCTCGGATGTGGCGCAGGCTTACGGGCTGACGCCCGAAAATTGCCGGTATCACCCAGCATTTTTGACTGATTCTGACTTTGCGGCTTCGCTGTGCCGGCCCGGCGTGAGCTGTTTAGGCGCGTTTGCGGCTGACAGTGAATTGGTGGGATTTGCGGCCGTGTGGCCCAAGGCGGAGGATGCGTTTTCCGGGGAGCCAAAGCGAAATATTACAGCGGATGTATTTGAGCTCACCCGGCTGTGCGTTGTGCCGGCGCACAGGCACACGGGCCTTGGCAGGCAGCTGGTGCAGGCCGCTGTACAGAGCGCAAGAGAAAACGGCGCGTGTAAGGTCGAGATCGGCATCATAGCCGAAAACGAGAGGCTGAAGCGCTGGTATGAGGGGCTTGAATTCCGGGCCGCGGCGGAGAGGGCATACGCGCACTTGCCGTTTGCCGTGTGCGAGATGGAGAGGGAAGTAGGATAATTGAGAAATGAAAATGCAGAATGCTGAAATGAGAAATTGTTTCGCCGGACCAAAGCGCTGGTCTCCAGGCGATAGAAATGGCTGGGATAACTTTATGGGTCGATTTGATAGATATGATTCGATGCAAGATGAAAATCTGAAAGGAGGAAAAGTGTAATATATCCCCTGAAGTTCGTAAAAGATATATTATACGAAGTTGTTTGTGAAATACGAAGACTTCGATACCCTGCCGCACTGGGTGCAAAAATACATCGAGAATATCGACATGCGGACACAGTCCTCCCTCACCGCCCGGGAGTACGCATCCGACTTGCGGCTGTTCTTCCGCTATGTCGCGGAGCGGCGCGGGCTTGTTTCTCCCGACGACGACTGGGCCGACATAGACCTCCATGCCCTGGTGGACACGGACTTTTTGAGGAGCATACGGTCCGGCGAAATTGTCAGCTTCAACAACCATTGCCGCGACGTTCTGAAGCACAGGCCCAACACCCTCTCGCGCAGGTTCATCGCGATAAGGCGCTTTTTCCGCTATTTGACGGTGCAGCGGCATATCCTGGAAACCAATCCAATGGACGAGCTGGATCCGCAGAAGACCGGCAAATCCCTGCCGGTCTACCTGCCGCTGGAGGACTGCCTGCTTCTCCTGCGGACCGTTGAAAACGACCCGGAGAACCCATTCCGGGAGCGCGATTACTGTATCCTGACGCTGTTCCTGAATTGCGGCATGAGATTATCGGAGCTGTGCGGGCTGAACCTGGCGGACATCCGCAGGGACGATACCATGCGCATCCGGGGCAAGGGCAGCAAGGAGCGCACGGTATACCTCAACGGCGCCTGCACCGCCGCCCTGCGGCGCTACCTGCGCACCCGCCCCCAGGAGGGCCTGAAGGCGGAAGACAGGGACGCTGTTTTTATCAGCAGGAACAAGCGCCGGATCAACCAGCGATCTGTAGAACTGATGCTGGAGAAATACTTGAAAATCTGCGGGCTGGAGGGCAAGGGCTACTCCATCCACAAGCTGCGCCACACGGCGGCCACGCTGATGTACCAGAACGACGTGGACGTGCTGCAATTGAAGGAGATCCTCGGGCACGAGAACCTGAGCACGACGCAGATCTACACCCACGTGCTGGACGCGCAATTGCGGGCAGCCGTGGAGCAGAACCCGCTGGCGAACGTGCGCACGGAGCCGACAGAAGAAGAGGCTAAGAAAGCGGCGCACGTCGCCTTCCTTCAATCGCAGATGCTCCCGCCGGAAATGCTTGCAAAAGCAGCGGCGTATGACCCGTTGGCGCAGGCACTGGCGAAGGCGGAGGAAGAGACAGAGGAACAAAAAGCAAATAAGGAGGCGCATATCGCCTTCCTTCAATCGCAAATGCTCCCGCCGGAATTTCTGGAACGAATAAGGGCGGAAGAAGAAGAGAAAGAGAAGAAAGAGAAGAAAGAGAAGAAATGATGCATTAGTGGTTTGCACAGCCCGCTGTCGCTTTGCGAAGCACATTCGTTGCGGATTTCTACAGAACCACCCGATTTTAACCCGTGATTCGCATTACTATTGGCCGGAGACCGCATTCGAGAAAAGGAGGTTCCCATGTTCCCAATCCCCATAAAAACTTTTGTTGGGCTCGCAATAATTCTCGCCGCGGCGCTGGGGCTTTTCTTTTATGGGAAGCAGGAGCCCGAGGAAAGGAAGCGGGTGACGCTCTACCTGCCCGATCTTGACAGCCCGGGCGGCTATGGCTTCTTCAAAAAAGTCCTGGAGCTGCACATGCCGAAGCTGGTCTCGCTGCAGGCGGCGGAACTGGTCTCGCAGCTGGCGTACGAGGGCGCGCTGCCGGAGGGCTGCGCCGCCCTGCGCTTCTATGTGAGCACATCGGAGCTGGACATGAACGCCGCCTTCGCCGAGGCCCTGGGCCGCGCGCCGGACGAAACGCTGCTGATGGGCAGCTTGGTGAACACCATGCTGGACTTCTTCGCCCTGGACGGCATCACGATTACAGCCGAGGGCGAGGCGCTGCGAATTGGGCATATAGCTTGCGATAAGCCGTTTACATTTTATGAAAACTCGTAGCGTCTTCAAGCCACACCGGGAACGTCGCTCCGCGAAGCCATCCTCAGTCCGCCCGAGGCGGACAGCTCCTTCCACGGGAAGGAGCCTGGGGGTTTATGTGGAAAGCGACTGCTTGGCGTCACTCAGAGCTCGAAGATGCCTGAGAATGCCGCGAAGCACAGGGCGTCCAGCGCGGCGGCGAGCACGGCGGCCAGCAGCAGCACCAGGTAGCGCGTAATATATAGGCGCAGGCCGCTCTCCATCTGCTCCTGCTTGCCGGTGAGCACCAGGGCCATGTCGCCGGACATCAACATGCTCTCCTTGCAGCAGGCCAGCATAATCAAAACAGAGACGACTGCCGCCGGGCAGAGCACCAGCACGCTGTAGCCCACGCCGGGGAGGCCGTAGGCCATGTAGAGCCAGCCGCTCACCACGCCCGTACCCATGCCGCGCAGGATGGGCAGCAGCAGCAGGAGCGGCAGGCCGGCGGCGCACAGGCCAAGTAAAAATGCCGCCAGCATGAACAGGAAATCCACGCCGAAATAGCCTAGCGCGCTGCCGAAGGGCGTCAAACCGGCCCGGCCCAGGCGCTGGGCCCGCAGGAGCTCCAGCAGGCGCGCCTGCCAGCCCGAGGAGGCCAATCCGGCCGTTTTTGCCCCCAAAAACAGTCCCACAGCGTATAGGCCCAGCAGGGCGAGCTTCTGCCAGGAGCGCTCCAGGGCCTCAAGATATTTTTCGAGGCCCGGCCCGGGCAGGCGAGGCGTGCCGCCGCGCCGGAGAATATTCGATGATTTCAGTTTTATGTTTTGGAACAGCGGAATGGTCGCGAAGCGTTTCATGTTTTATTTCCTCTCTGATCGCGATGCGTGGCTCTTGTCCTTTTGTGTTTGTATTTTATTCCTATGATGGACGGGCCGGGTTTATGCCACGTCGGATGCACTCCACGCTGCGCTTCATCGCGCGAAAGCGCACTCGCTTTTCTTGCCTAAAGCGAGTGCGCTTTCGCGCGACGAAGCCCTATCCCCTTTCGCGCGCTGAAGTAAATTGTTTCTTTGCTGTCTCTGTTCTGATAGCAAAGCGATCAGCCGCTCCGCGGACACCCCCTCTGCCGCTTCGCGGCATCTCCCCCAAGGGGGCGACTTTGGCAGCGCCCGCAAGGTTAGTGGACTGCTAAAGCTGCCCCCATAGCTTCAGCCTATCAAAGCGGCGACCAGGCGCTTCAGCTGGGTGAAGAAATCCAGCCTGGCGACAGGCTCGGGCGCGACAAGGGGGAATTCGCCGACGGTTTCGCCGTCTAAAGTGACAGTGACCTTGCCGATGATCTGGCCGGCCTCCACGGGGGCCTGGAGGTCCGGGGCGAGGGCTACGCTCTGCTGCAGGCCGCCCTCGCTCCCCTTGGGGACCAAGATAGGCATGGCCGCGGGCGGCGCGGGGCGGATCCACTGCTGCGCGCCGCGCAGCACGCGCACGGGCGTGAGCAGCGACGGGGCTACCTGCGCTTTGACGGTGGCGAAGTTGGCGAAGCCCCAGTTGAGCAGGCGCTTGGCCGTCTCGAAGCGGTCGTCGCTGTTGCCGGAGCCCAGCACCACGGCGACGAGGTGGGTCTCGCCGCGCCTGGCGCTGGCGGCGATGCAGCAGCCCGCCTTGCCGGTGGTGCCGGTCTTGATGCCCGTTGCGCCCTCGTAGAAGCGCACCAGGCGATTTGTGTTCACCAGCTCGGTGGCGCCTTCCCGCAGGGAGTCCATCCATATTGTGGAATATTTAATGACGACCTCGTGCCCCAGCAGCTCGCGGCTCATCAGGGCGATGTCCAACGCTGTGGTCAGGTGCTCTGTGGTGTCGTCGTCCAGGCCGGTGCAGTTGACGAAAGTCGTGTTCGTCATGCCGAGTTCCCCGGCTCTTTCGTTCATTAAACGGACAAAGGCCTCCTCGCTGCCCGCGATGGCCTCCCCCAGGGCACAGCTGGCGTCGTTGGCGCTGTAGATGGCCGTGGCCTTGAGCAGCTCCTCCACCGTCATGGTCTCGCCCTCTTTGAGCCAGATCTGCGAACCGCCCTTCGCGGCCGCCGCGCCGGAGGCGACGATGGTATCGCCCAGTTTGAGCTTGCCGCTCTCCAGGGCCTCCGCCACGAGAAGCAGGGTCATCACCTTCGTCACCGAAGCGGGATAGAGCCGCTCGTTCTCGTTGAAATTGACCAGCACCCGGCCTGTGGAGGCGTCCATGAGCACGGCCGCCTTCGCCGCGATCTGCACCGGCGGCATCAAATTGCCTTCCTCGGCATCGGCCAGTATTGTATTGACGCACGAAAGCAGGAACAGGGCCAAAAGCAGGGCGATCCCCCGCAGCGTCGTCTCTTTCATATGGCTGCACCTCCATTATCTTGCTAATACATATGTGAATCGCATGTTTTTTAGACACGCGGGCTTGCAAATTCGCGCTGACTCATGTATAATGATGTGAATGCATTTGAAAGGCGGGCCCGCGCTTGACCGTCGCGTTCGTGACCCTCGGCTGCAAAGTGAACCAGGTGGACAGCGACACCCTGCGGCAGCGCTTAGAAGCCGCGGGCTGCACCTGTGTTTCGCCGGAGAGCACCCCGGACGTCCTGGTCATCAACTCCTGCGCCGTGACCGCCGAAAGCGAGCGCAAAACCCGGCAGAAGCTGCGCCACTATCGCGCGCTGTACCGCGATTGCGTACTGGTGCTCACCGGCTGCGCGGCCCAGGCGGGCAAAGCAAACGACTACCCCGAAGCCGACCTTGTCATGGGCCACAGGGACATCGGCGCTTTATCGCATGAAATCATCACGCTTTCATGCGCGAAAGCGTCCGCCGAACATCCTGTTTCGTCTGGTGAAGCGCTCGACGCTTCACCAGACGAAAGCGCCAACCGAACAAGAGCGCAATGCGCTCGAACACGAGCCCAATGCGCTCGAACACGAGCGCATATAAAAATCGAGGACGGCTGCGACCGCTTTTGCGCCTATTGCGTCATCCCCCACGCGCGGGGGCCCGTGCGTTCCATGCCGCTCGATGCAATCAAAAGAGAGATTGCAGCTCTTGACGCGCAAGGCTTTCGCGAAGTCGTGCTGGTGGGGATCAACCTGGCTGCCTACGGCACTGACCTGGGCTGCGGCCTGTGCGACGCGCTGGCACTATTTTCCGACAATGAATTGCTTTCAAGCATAAAGCGCGTTCGCCTGGGCTCCCTGGAACCCGATTTGCTCACGCCGCAGCTCATTTCCACGCTGGAAAAGTTTTCTTTTTGTGCTGGAATAGAAATTTGCCCGCACTTCCATATCTCGCTGCAATCCGGCTGCGGCAGCACGTTGAAGCGCATGGGGCGGCATTATTCCGCAGAGGAATATTTCAGCCTGATAAAGCGCCTGCGCGCGCTCTTCCCCGGGGCGGCTGTAACAACGGACATTATGGTCGGTTTCCCCGGCGAAAGCGACGACGAATTCGAGGCATCCCTCAACTTTGCGCGGGCGGCGGGCTTCGCGAAGATGCACGTGTTTCCATATTCTTCCCGGCCTGGCACGGCGGCGGCGGCCATGCCGGGGCAGATACCCCGGGCGGTAAAGCGGGCGCGGGCAAAAAAAATGCTGGCCCTCGCGGCGGAGTGCCAGGCTGATTTTCTGTATTCGCAAATAGGGCGTGTGCTGGAGGTGCTGCCCGAGGAGGCGCACCCCGCCGGGGGGATGCGCGGCTACAGCGCCGAATACGCGCCGGTGCGCATCACGGACGCCGGGCCGGAGGCGCAGAACCAGATTGTCCCAGCGAGGATTGTCAGCGCGTCAGCGGATCATTGCGTTGGCGCGCTGTCGCAGTAATGCTTTATTTGTCTACATTGTCTGTTTCTTTTTTCACCACTACCTCCCGCCTCTCCTCCATGCCGCAGGGCTGTATGGTCGGCATGGCCAGGGCCATGAGATCGGCTGCGCGGCATTCGAGGGCGTATTGGCGCTGCGCCGTGATGGGCAAGGCTTTCATGTCCCTGTGGCGCAGGGCGATCGGCAGCGTTGCGGTGGATTTAGCGAGGCGCAGGAGCGCCTGACCGGCGGCGTTGTGGCCCAGCACCTGGATGTAGCCGGGCAGCGCGCTGAAGTCCCCGGCGGTTGCGCCGAGTAAAGCGTGAAAGAGGGCGCGGCGCAGCCGCGCTGTGGGGTATCGCCTGCCGCCGGCGATGGCAAGGACTTCTTGCACGCTGCTCCCCTTGCGGATGGCACCGTACAAAAGATGCTCCATCCCCTCCGAGACGTCGGGCAGGCGCGCGAGCTCCTCTATTGACATGCCGCGAAGGCGCGCGAGCCAGGCGGTCTCCAGGCGGCGCATATCCACCGGGGCGAGGCCCTTTGACGCCTCCTCGCGCAGCAGAGCGGAAGAGGGGTTTTTCTCGGGGAGGACTCCCCTCTCTCGAAATATTATGCGAAGTTCAGATGCGCATTGGAAGTTTTTCCCATCCCCCGGTGCGTCGTGGGCGGCTCCCCTTCTGGGGACGGCCAGGGGGGCGAAACCCGCACCGAGGTCCGCTATGGCGGTGAGGTATTCCACGGCGAGGGTGTCATTCGGGCGGCGCAGGAGCGCGGCGGCCTCGGGGTCAAGGCGCGCGAGGGCGGCCTGCCGGGCTGCGGCGAAGGCGGTCCCCTCCCCTACCGCGGCGCGCATGGCGTTTTGCACGCTCCCCTGCCGCAGGCCGGAAGCCGCGCGCTGGATCAGAGAGGCGTCGCCGCACTCGCTGCCGAAGCTGAGTACATCCACGCAGCCCAGCGCCTGCAAAATGTGCACCCCCGCGCGGGCGAAGTCCTGGGCGCGGGCGCAGGAGAAGGGCGCGGGCAGGCCGAGCACCAGGTCTACGCCGTTTTCGAGGGCCATCTGCGCGCGTATGGATTTGCGGGCGATGGCGAATTCCCCGCGCTGCATGGCATAGCCGCTCATCACGGCCACCACATGGGTGTTCCCCGCCGCGCGGATTGCGCCAGCCGCCCTGGTCTGCTCGATGTGCCAGGCGTGGCCCGCGTGGAAGGGATTGTATTCGGCGATGATACCGGCGGCGCGCATTTTCTCACTCCTTTTAGCTTTTATTTCTTTACCCATTTTAACATAAAAATAAATGCTTTACAAACCTGAACATTTGTGTTATGCTAAAGCAGGAGGGGCCGCATGGCGATGCACGAGGGCCACAGGCAGAGGGTGCGCGAGCGCTTCCTTTCCGCCGGGCTGGACAGCTTCCCGCCGCACAATGTGCTGGAGCTGCTGCTGTTCTACTCCATTCCCCAGGGCGATACCAACGAGACCGCCCACAGGCTGATCGAACACTTCGGCTCTCTGGTGAACGTTTTGGACGCCGCGCCGGAGGAGCTGTGCAAGGTGAAGGGCGTAGGCGAGAAGTCGGCCACGCTGATCGCCCTCACGGCGCAGGTTGCGCGGCGCTACCTGGCCGAGCAGGGCGGGGAGAAGCTCAGCTTCCACTCCTCGCAGGAATTCCAGCGATTCGTGATCTCGAAATTCCTGGGGCTGAAAAACGAGGCGACCTACCTGTTCTGCCTGGACAACAACGCCCGCCTGCTGCACTATCAGCAGGTGTCGCTGGGCACGAAGTATGCCGTGAACCTGGACAACCGCACCCTGCTGGAGACCGCCTTCCACCACAGCGCGACGCAGGTTGTGCTGGCTCACAACCACCCCAACGGCATGGAAGCCCCCTCCCCCGCCGACGTCAAGCTCACGGAGAACGCCGCGAAGCTCTACCGCGAGGTGGGGATCAAGCTGGTGGACCACCTGATCGTCGCCAACGGGGATTGCTTCTCCATGGCGGGGCACCGCAGGTTCATGAGGATTTTCCTGGACAACAGCAATATAATATCCATGGAGAGGCAGCGGGCGGCGGACGCGGCCGATTGAAATGAAGCCGTCCTCCGGCAGGGAAGCGCCATGTTCTCTTTGAATATGAACTCATAACGGACGGAAAGAAGATGAGCCAATGACCCGAGACAATTCCACAGAAGCCCATTCGCTGTGCGTGCAGCCTGCGTTTTTGATCGGCACGTACAATGAAGACGGCACGCCAAACTTTTGCCCGATCACCTGGGTGAGCGTGACTTGGGACACCAATCAATATTTGCTGATACTCAGTATGTTCGGCTCGAAGAAAACCAAGGAGAACATCGCCAGAACCGGCCTGCTTTCCGCAAATCTTGTGAGCACGGATATGCTGGAGCTACTCGATTATTTTGGCTCGCGCTCCGGAAAAGACGGGCAAAAGGACGCCTTGTCTTTCGAATATGAGGACGGTGCCGTGCTGCGCGTGCCGACCCTGAGCGCTAGCAGGTGGATATACGAACTCGATGTTTGTAAAACCGTACAGACCGGGGATTCGAATACGTATTTTTGCCGAATGAAGAATGTGCAGTTTATAGAAGAGCTAAAAAACGCGGACGGCATAGACCTCACCTTGCTTGCGCCCGTTGTGTATTCTGGAATGTACCATTCGATTGGCAACTGCTTGGGTGGGATTGGGGATTTCTATTGTTATTAGCCCTGCGGCGAGTGATACTCGCCGCCTATAAGAACTGACCCCTAGGCCCGAATACTATGCGGGCGCTGTACACCAATAGACAGGAATAACCTCATGGACCACTTCAAGCTCCACTCCCCTTTCGCCCCCACCGGCGACCAGCCCCAGGCCATCGCCGCGCTGGTGGACGGCCTGCGCGCGGGGCATCAGACGCAAACCCTGCTGGGCGTGACGGGCTCCGGCAAGACATTTACGATGGCCAACGTCATTGCCCGGATGAACCGCCCCGCCCTGGTGCTGGCCCACAACAAGACACTTGCCGCGCAGCTGTGCAGCGAGTTCCGCGAGTTTTTCCCCGAGAACGCCGTGGAATACTTCGTGAGCTACTACGACTATTACCAGCCCGAGGCCTACATCGCCGCTACGGATACGTATATAGAAAAAGACAGCTCCATTAACGACGAGATCGACAAGCTGCGCCACTCGGCCACCTCGTCGCTGTCCGAACGCCGAGACGTGATTATCGTATCGAGCGTATCGTGCATCTACTCCCTGGGCAACCCCATCGACTACAAGAACATGGTGATTTCCCTGCGGCCCGGGATGCGCAAGTCCCGGGACGAGCTGATCGCCAAGCTCGTAGAAATTCGCTACGAGCGAAATGACATCAGCTTCGTGCGCAATCACTTCAGGGTACGGGGGGATACGGTGGAGATATTCCCGGTGTACTCCAACGAGATGGCTTTTCGCGTGGAGTTCTTCGGCGACGAGATCGAGCGCATCTGCGAGATCACCGCGCTCACCGGGGCCGTGCGCAGCGTGGTGAACCATGTGGCGATCTACCCGGCCTCGCACTATGTCTTCACGCCCGAGCGCCTTGAGGAGGCCGTGATTACGATTTTGGCCGAGATGGTGGACCAGGCGGCGAAATTCGAGGCCGAGGGCAAGTTGATAGAAGCGCAGCGCATCCGTATGCGCACGCAATACGACATGGAGCTGCTGCGCGAGACCGGTTTCTGCAAGGGCATAGAGAACTATTCGCGGGTCATCGCGGGGCGGGAGCCGGGCTCGGCGCCGTTTACGCTGCTGGACTTCTTCCCCAGCGACTTCCTGCTCTTTGTGGATGAATCCCACGTGATGCTGCCGCAGGTGCGGGCCATGTACGCCGGCGACCGCGCGCGCAAAGAGCAGCTCGTGGACTACGGCTTCCGGCTGCCCTCGGCCTTCGACAACCGGCCGCTGCACTATGGGGAGTTCTACGAGCGCGTGGGGCAGAAAATCTTCGTGAGCGCCACGCCCAGCGAGTATGAGCGCACGGAGAGCGCCCAGGTGGTGGAGCAGCTGCTGCGCCCCACGGGGCTCATCGACCCGGAGGTGACAGTTAAGCCCACGCAGGGGCAGATTGACGATCTCATCTCAGAAATCAACGTGCGCGCGGCGCGCAAGGAGCGCGTGCTGGTGACAACACTCACTAAAAAGATGGCTGAGGATTTGACCGCCTACTTTGAAAATGCCGGCATCAAGGTGCGCTATATGCACCACGACATCGAAACCATCGAGCGCATGGAGATTATACGCGGGCTGCGCACGGGGGAGTTCGACGTGCTGGTGGGGATCAATCTTTTACGTGAGGGGCTGGACTTACCGGAAGTATCGCTGGTGGCGATACTGGACGCCGACAAGGAGGGCTTTTTGCGCTCCCAGACCTCGCTGATCCAGACCATAGGCCGCGCGGCCCGCAACGCGGGGGGCGAGGTGTTCATGTACGCCGACGAGGTGACGCCCTCCATGGAGCGCGCCATCGCCGAGACCGAGCGCCGCCGCGAGCGGCAGCTGGCCCACAACGCCGCCCACGGCATCGTGCCGACGACCATCGTCAAGGACGTGCGCGACGTGCTGGAGATCACCAGCAAGGCTGACCTGGATAAGAAAACCAGGTCTGATCAGGGCAAGAAGCTCTCTCGCGAGGAAAAAGAAAAGCTCATGCGCCAGCTGACGGTCGAAATGAAGGCGGCGGCAAGGTTGCTGGAGTTCGAGCACGCGGCGTATTTACGGGATGAGATTGAGAAATTGAAGAAAATTTAGAACAAAAGTGTTGACTAGGAGGAATATTTGTGCTATAATCTTTTTGAGAAGGAGAGGAGATGTGCCGCGATGAACCCATTTGAAAAATGCCCGACCTATGAGAGCGAACGCTATCAACTGCGCTTGGTTGCCGAGGAGGACGGCCCTGCCCTTCTCCCCTGCTATGCCAACGAAAGCGCCAGCGTGCGGGCCAGCAGCGAGCACTGCACCTATGGCTATGGTGCGCGCACCCTGGAAGAGATACAGGGCTTCATTAGCAGCTGGCTCCAGGCATATCGCAACCGCGAATTTGTCCGCTTTTCGATACTGGAGAGGGCGAGCATCAGGGCAATCGGCACGATTGAGATGTTCTCCATGACGAAAAAGCTGGGGGTGCTGCGCATCGACCTGCCCGCTTCCCACGAAACCGGCGATACAGTCTCAGAACTGTTGCATATCGCTGACAGCTTTTTCGAAGACTTCGCCTGCGGCATGATCATCACGAAATTCTTTCCCGCAGCGGAAGAGGCCCTGCGCGCCTGCGGCTACACGCCCTACCCGCGCCGCCGCGGCTTCCAGCGCGACGGCTACTGGGCAAAAAAATCCGGCCAAGCCGTTTAACATAGAAAATCAAAAAACGCGAGCTTGCCTTTTCGGGCGGGATGGTGTATACTATTGTATTAGAGGTGCTTCGATGGATGTGGAGATTCGCCGGCTAACGCCGGACCTGGCGGAGGACTACCTGTATTTCTTCGACCACGTGGGTTTCACGGACCACCCGGAATGGTCGCAGTGCTACTGCCTGCACTTTCACTTCGAGAACGCCTGGGACAGCGAGGATGAGGGGCAGGACAACCCCTGGCGCGAACGGGCGGCGCGCTTTGTGCGCGAGGGAAAAATCCAGGGCTATCTCGCCTATGCGGACGGCCAGGTTGCGGGCTGGTGCAGCGCCAACGACAGGGAAAATTACGCTGGGCTGGTGAGGCAGAAGGAGCTCCTGGACAGGGCCTCGCGGGATAAGCGGGTGAAATCCATCGTGTGCTTCATCGTGGCCCCGGCGCTGCGCGGGCAGGGCATCGCCACGCGGCTGCTGGCGCGGGTGTGCGAGGACGCCGCGCGGGAGGGCTACGACCTCCTGGAGGCCTACCCGGCACAGGATAAAGCCGACTGCTATGCGCACCACCACGGGCCACCCAGGCTGTATTCAAAATTTGGATTTTATGTGCATAAAAAACGCAAACGGGATTGCGTCATGCGGCGCGATCTGAAAGGGCAGTAAATGCAGAAGGACCTGGTCATCCGGGGCGCGCGCGAACACAACCTGAAAAACCTGAACCTGACCATCCCGCGGGACAAGCTGATCGTCTTCACGGGGCTTTCGGGCTCGGGCAAGACGTCGCTGGCCTTCGATACCATCTACGCCGAGGGGCAGAGGCGCTACGTGGAGAGCCTTTCATCCTACGCGCGGCAATTCCTTGGGCAGATGGAAAAGCCCAACGTGGACAGCATCGACGGGCTTTCGCCCGCGATCTCCATCGACCAGAAGACCACCTCGAAGAACCCGCGCTCCACAGTTGGTACTGTTACAGAGATCTATGACTATTTGAGATTGCTCTATGCGAGGGTGGGGATTCCCCATTGCCCGCAATGTAATCGCGAGATCGCGCGCCAGACCGTGGACGACATCGTGGACAAGCTCATGGCGCTGCCGGAGGGCACGCGGTTCCAGCTGCTGGCCCCCATCGTGCGCGGCCGCAAGGGGGAATACCAGAAGGAGCTGGAGCAGGCCCGCAAGAGCGGCTATGTGCGCGCCCGGGTGGACGGCAGCGCCTACGACCTCTCGGAAGAGATCAAGATGGACAAGAACAAGAAGCACAATATAGAGATTGTAGTTGACCGTTTGGTCATGCGATCGGATTTAAGGCGGCGGCTGGCCGATTCAGTCGAAACGGCGACGCGCCTGGCCGAGGGCCTGCTAATCGTGAGCGTTGTTGACGGCGAGGAGATGCTCTTCTCGCAGAACTACGCCTGCCCGGAGCACGGGTTCAGCATGGAGGAGCTCGCGCCGCGCATGTTCTCCTTCAACAACCCCTACGGCGCGTGCACGCAGTGCGGCGGCATCGGCTCGCAGTTCACGCCGGACAGGGACTTGATTTTGCCGAATAAAGAGCTCTCGGTCAACGAGGGCGCTGTCCACGCCTCGGGCTGGCGGGGCGACGAGGGCGGCACCATCGCGCGCATGTACTTCGAGGGGCTGGCGAGCTACGCCGGGTTTTCGCTGGACACCCCGGTGAAGGACCTGCCGGAATTCGCCATCGACATGCTGCTCTGGGGCACGAAGGGCCGGAAAATCCAGCTGCGGCGCTCGGGGAGCTACGGCGCGGGCACGTATTTCGCGGCCTTCGAGGGCGTAGCGAACAATATGCTGCGCCGCTATAAGGAGTCGAACAGCGACTGGGCCAAGCAGGACATAGAGCAGTATATGCGGCAGCAGCCCTGCCCCGCCTGCAAGGGCCAACGCCTGAAGCCCGAGGTGCTGTGCGTCACCGTGGGCGAAGCGAATATTATGCAGCTGACCCAACTTTCGGTGCTGAAGGCGCTTGATTATCTGGATAGGCTTCAGCTAAAACCTCGCGACCAGATCATCGCCGAGTTGATCTTGAAGGAAATCAAGGCCCGGCTGCAATTTTTGCGCAGCGTGGGGCTGGAGTACCTCAACCTGTCGCGGGCGGCGGGCACGCTCTCCGGCGGCGAGAGCCAGCGGATTCGTTTGGCCACGCAGATAGGATCGTCATTAATGGGCGTGCTGTACATCCTGGACGAGCCCAGCATCGGCCTGCACCAGCGGGACAACGACAAGCTCATAGGCACACTTAAACGTTTACGTGATCTGGGCAACACCTTAATTATTGTAGAGCACGACGAAGATACGATGAGAGCTGCCGACCATATTGTAGACATAGGCCCGGGCGCTGGCATCCACGGCGGGCAGCTGGTGTGCCAGGGCACGGCGCAGGAGATCATGGACTGCGAGGCGTCCCTCACGGGGCAGTATCTCAGCGGGCAGCGGCGCATCCCCATGCCCGATGCGCGCCGCGCGGGCAACGGGCACATTTTGACTGTGCGCGGCGCGCGTGAAAATAATCTTAAAAATATAGACGTGAATTTTCCATTGGGGCTGTTTTTGTGCGTCACCGGCGTCTCGGGCTCGGGGAAATCCTCGCTGGTGAACGAGATTTTGCACAAGACCCTGGCGGGGAAGCTCAACCGGGCGCGCACGTTCCCCGGAAAATGCGACGGCGTGGAAGGCGTGGAGCACCTTGATAAAGTAATTGATATAGACCAATCCCCCATCGGGCGCACGCCGCGCTCCAACCCGGCGACCTATACCGGGGTATATACGGATATACGGGATTTATACGCCGCCACCCCCGACGCGAGGCAGCGCGGCTACAAGACGGGGCGCTTCTCCTTCAACGTGAAGGGCGGACGCTGCGAGGCCTGCCAGGGCGACGGTATCGTGAAGATCGAGATGCATTTTCTGGCGGATATCTACGTCCCCTGCGAGGTGTGCAAGGGCGCGCGCTACAACCGGGAGACCCTGGAGGTCAAGTATAAGAATAAATCGATCTACGACGTGCTGGAGATGACCATCGAGGAGGGGATGCGCTTCTTCGAGAATATCCCGAAGATTTCCAGGAAGCTGAGCACGCTGTTCGAGGTGGGGCTGGGCTACGTGAAGATCGGCCAGCCGGCCACCACGCTTTCCGGCGGCGAGGCGCAGCGCGTCAAGCTGGCCACGGAGCTGCAAAAGCGCTCCACCGGGAAGACAATTTATATATTGGACGAACCGACCACCGGGCTCCATGCCGCCGACGTCCACCGGCTGCTGGAGGTTCTGCACAAGCTGGTGGACACCGGGAACACCGTCCTGGTGATTGAGCACAACCTGGACGTGATCAAAACAGCCGATTGGATCATCGACCTCGGGCCGGAGGGGGGCGACGCGGGGGGCGAGGTGCTCACCCAGGGCACCCCTGAGATGGTAGCGGCCTGCCCGGACTCCTACACGGGGCAGTATCTGGCGAAATTCTTTGAGCGCAAGGGGTGAAGCAGATGCAAGACCCGGTCTCGTTTGATGTGGAGCGCAACCGCCTGGTGATCATCGACCAGACGCGCCTGCCGGGCGAGCTGAAGCTGCTCTCGCTGCACAGCATAGAGGAGATGGAGACGGCCATCCGTACTTTGCAGGTGCGCGGCGCGCCCGCCATAGGCGTGGCGGCGGCCATCGGGCTGGCGGTGCTGGCGCGGGCGCTTGGAACAGACGACGGCTATTCATCGAAATTGCATCAATATGCAGACAGGCTGCGGGCGACGCGGCCCACGGCGGTCAACCTCGCCTGGGCGCTGGAGCGTATGCTGGCCGGGCCGCACGACCCGGAGAGCCTTGCCCGGGAGGCGCTTGCGATCTGGAGCGAAGACATAGAAACCTGTAGGAAAATCGGCGAACACGGCGGCGCGCTGCTGCATGACGGCGACCATGTGCTCACGCACTGCAACGCCGGGCGGCTCGCGACGGTGCGCTACGGCACGGCCCTGGCCCCCGTCTATATCGCGCAGGAGCAGGGGAAGCGCATTCACGTCTATGCCGACGAGACGCGGCCCCTGCTGCAGGGCGCGCGCCTGACGGCCTACGAGCTGACGGAGGCGGGCGTCCCCGTCACGCTGCTGTGCGACAACATGGCGGCCGGGCTGCTCTCCGCCGGCGCGATCGACGCGATTTTTATCGGCGCGGACCGCATCGCCCGCAACGGCGATACCGCCAACAAGACCGGCAGCCTGGGGCTGAGCATTATGGCGCGCTATTACGATGTGCCGTTCTACGTGTGCGCGCCCTTCAGCACAATTGACTTTTCCTGCGCCGAAGGCGGTGAAATCCCCATTGAGCAGCGCGCGCCGGAGGAGGTCACGCAGACCTGGTATGAAGAGCGCATGGCCCCGCAGGGGATAGAAGTCTACAATCCGGCGTTTGATATTGTTCCAAACGAGAACATTGCAGCATTTGTCACAGAACGGGGCGTTATTCCAGCTCGGGATTTGTCGAAACAATCCTCTTGCGTTTCCTGACGCGATTTGCTACAATAGTTGGTGTAGTTGGAGCGAGTTCCGGAAAGGTTCATGAGCATGGGACAGTTGGATATCGACAGCGCGCTGCAGGGCGCGCGGCGCGTGCACTTCATCGGCATCGGCGGCTCGGGCATGTGCCCGCTGGCGGAGATACTGCACAGCGAGGGCTGGCAGATCACGGGCTCTGACGTCAACGAGAGCGAGACCTTGACGCGCGTGGAGGCGCTGGGCATCCCCGTTTTCATGGGGCAGCGCGCGGAGAACATAATAGACGCCGACATGATCGTCTACACGGCGGCGCTGCTGCCCGATAACCCGGAGCTGGCGGCGGCGAAAGCATCGGGGATTCCCACGTTCGAGCGCGCTTCTCTGCTGGGTGCGGTCACGCGGCGCTACCCGGACTGCGTGTGCGTTTGCGGCACCCACGGGAAGACCACAACCACGGCCATGCTCACGCAGATTCTGCTCACGGCGGGGCTGGACCCCACGGCGGTGATCGGCGGGCGGCTGCCCCTGACGGGCACAAACGGCCTGGCGGGCCGCAGCGGGCACATGGTGTGCGAGGCCTGCGAGTTTCAGGACACCTTTTTGCAGCTCTCGCCGGACGTCGCGGTGCTCCTGAATGTTGACGAAGACCACATGGAATACTTCAAGACGATGGAAAACCTCATCGCCTCGTTCCGCAAGTTCGCCTCCATGGCCACCAGGGCGGTGATCTACAACGGCGACGACCTGAACACCCGCAGCGCCCTGGATGGCTTGCAGGTCAGGCGGCTGATCTCCTTCGGGCGCTCGGAGGGCAGCGTGTTCCGGGCCGTGAACGTGACGATGGACGGCGCGTTCGCAGGCTATGACCTGCTCTACAACGGCGAATTTTTGACCACGATCCGTTTGCAAATACCGGGAGAGCACAACGTATCCAACTCCCTGGCGGCCATCGCGGCGGCGATGCTCTCCGGCGCGAGCATCCTGGACTGCGAACGCGGCGCGGCGGCGTTCCGTGGCGCGGGGCGGCGCTTCGAGGTGCTGGGCACCTACAACGGCGTCACCGTGGCGGACGACTACGCCCACCACCCGGCGGAGCTGGAGGCGGTGCTCACCGCCGCCAAGCGGATGCCCTTCCGGCGGGTTTGGGCGGTGTTCCAGCCCTTCACCTACTCCCGCACAGCCATGCTGCTCGACGAATTCGCGCGGGCTCTTTCCCTTGCCGATTGCGTCGTGCTGACGAAAATCATGGGCGCGCGCGAGGTGAACACCTACGGCATAGCCGCCGCCGACCTGGCCGCGAAACTCCCCGGCAGCCTGTGCTTCGAGGAATTCGAGGAAGTGGCCGGCTATGTGACCGAGCACGCGCAGCCGGAGGACCTGGTGATCACCCTGGGCTGCGGCGACGTTTACAAGGCCGCAAAGCTGATGATCGCGAAGTGGGAGACGTGAAATATGCTCACTGGCGAAGAGAAAGAACGCTATGCGCGCCAAATTTCGCTGTGCGAGATTGGCCCGGAGGGCCAGGAGAAGCTGAAAGCCTCCAAGTGCCTGGTGATAGGCGCCGGGGGGCTGGGTTCGCCTGCGGCGCTGTACCTGGCGGCCGCCGGGGTGGGTACGCTGGGCCTCTGTGACGGCGACGCGGTAGAGCGCACCAACCTGCAGCGGCAGCTTTTGCACAATACAGGCCGGATCGGCCAAAAAAAAACGGCGTCCGCCCGGGAAACCCTGGCGTCGCTCAATCCCAATGCGCGAATTATCCTGCATGATCGCTTTGCCGCACCGGGGAACATCGACGAGATGATCGCAGGCTACGACTTTGTCCTCGACTGCACGGACAGCTTCGAGGCGAAATTTTTGATCAACGACGCCTGCGTGCGGGCCGGCAAGCCCTTCTGCCACGCGGGCGTGCTGCGCTTTCAGGGGCAGTTGATGACCTGGCTGCCCGGGCTGGGCTTCCCCTGCTACCGATGCGTTTTCCGAGAGATTCCGCCCAAGCCCGCCGCCGATAGGGGCGTAGTCGGCGCGGCTGTAGGGGTCGTCGGCTGCCTGCAGGCCATGGAGGCCATCAAGTATGTCACCGGCGCGGGGCGGTCGCTGGCGGGCGTACTGCTCTCCTTTGACGCGCTGCGGGGCGACTTCCGGCAGATCGCCCTGCCGGAAGCCGCCCGAGACTGTTCTGTTTGCGGTACGGTGAACTAGAAGCCCAACAGCAAAATCTTGATCTGGCCGAGCAGCTGCTTCGCCTCGGGGATGCCGGCCTTCGCGCGGATTTCGAGGGCCTGCAGGAGCACCAGTATGTCCGCGTTTGTGACGATTTCGTTGACCGGGGCCTCTTTGGCGGCAGGTTTTTCCTCCGCTGCGGCGGCGGGCGCTTCCTCTCCGGGCGCGGCGGGGGCCTCTTTTTTCTGCCGGGCGAGCTCGCGCTGGGCCACGCGCGCGGCCTTCTCCTGCTCGTTGAGCAGCTTGTCGTACCCCAGGCGCGAAAGGAACTTCGCCGCGTCGGCCTCCGCGTATTCCCCGCGTTCATCGGCCTCGCCGGTGAGGTAGCGGGGATCGAGGCCCAGCACCTGGCTCAGGGCTATGGCCAGCTTGGCCGAGATACCGCCGGTTTTGAAGATGCGGTACACCGTGGCCTTTGCGGAGCCGGAGAGGTCGCAGACCGCCTGCTTCTGCGCGGCGGAGGCGGCTTTCCATACCTCCTGTACGCGTACGCTGGTTTTGGGGCCGTCCTTGCTGATATTGCTCTGTTTGAGCTTTTGAATCAACTCCGAACTGATCATTCAAATACACCTCACGCTATTGATTTATTGCTATTATCATAGCAGATATTTCATGAGAATGCAATAGCAAAATCAAAATATTTGTGATTTTTTGAAAAAAACTTCTCAAAATCCGTCCCAAAACTGCGGCGGCGGCCCCTTTCGCAGGGCCTCGGGGGTGATCCGGCCGCCGTAGAAGCGCAGCTGCGGGCCGAAGGCGAGCTCGGCGCGCATGGCGCTGTATTCACCGAGGGCTGCGAGTACGCCCGTATCTGGCGGCAGCAGGGCAAACGAAACGCTGTCCATTTGGGAGGCGTAGCAGCGCAGGAAGCACAGCATCCCCCGCATGGCGGCGTCGTTCAATGGGCAAAATTCGCCCACATGCAGCGTCCTGGTGCTCCGATCCACCCGGTATTGCAGGTAGCCCTCGAACCGCCCCGCCGGGCTCTTCCACAGGTAGCAATACTCGTTTTTCTCAAAGGGCCTGGAAAAGAACCACTTCAGGTGGGCCTCCTCCCGGCGCAGCATCAGGGGGCGTCCAGCGGCGAAGGCGTTGTAGACACGCAGCAATTCGTCCGTGAGTTCCTTCCCCTCGTAGAGATGTAAAGTGCCCCGCGCCTCCCTGGGAATATCTCTGGCGCTGGCCTCCACCAAGCGCATGGGCGCGGTGAGCCGCAGGGAATGAAAGTGGCGCTCATAGCCGAACTGTTTATAGTAGTGATCCGCGAAGGGATACAGCGCGCCGAGGGCCCAGCGCTCGGCCTGTGCGCGGCGCTCCAGCTCCTCAAATAATTTGCGCACCGCGCCGCCGTGTCTGCGATGGGGCAAACTGGCCACGCCGCCAATGCATACGCAGGGCACAGTGCCCTCGCCCCAGGTGGCGTCGCGAATAAAATACTCCAGGTCGGCCATGAGCTCGCCATTGCCGTCGAAGCAGCCCAGGAGCGTCACGTTCTCGGGGAAGCTTTCCTCTCCCGGCGTGTACTCCCAGATGAAGGCCGCGCTGGACACCCGGCAGTGGGCGTCGAAATCACAGGGGGTCAGGTTACGCACGGTCATGAACATTCTCCTTAAACCAGTCGTCGATAAATTTTGAGATATACGCTCTGTCTTCGTCGTCCTCAATATTCACCTGTACCCCCGCGATTACGGGCAGCCAGGCCAGCACCTCCTCCCTAGGGATGCCGGACGCCTCGCAGAACAGCCGCAGGTATTGCTCGTCGCTGTGGTTGTTGTCTTTTGCGGCCCAGCGCATGGAATAAAAATACGTCATGCAGGCGTCCGCCGCGGGGTCGCCCTTGGAGGCGTCCTCCCAGTCGATGATCCAGAAGCGCTCGCCGCTGTACATGATATTGCAGGGATGGATGTCGCCGTGGCACAGGCTGGTTTTGCCCTTATCAAGGCGTTTCATCAGGGTAAGCAGCACCTGCTTTTGATGCGCCGCAAGATAGGGCGTCACTGTGATTTCCTCTGCATAAAAATCTGTCAGGCCAGGCAAACGGGCGGCGTCGATGGCATACATTTGGCATTGCAGTTTCACCATCGCCCGCTGGGCCTCCAGCAGCTCTGCTTCGCTCTTGCCCTGGTACATCATAACAAGCGGCTGGCCCTCGATGTACTCCATCTCAAGCGCTGTTTCAGTCTCGCTGATCTTCTTTATCCCATACACAGCGGGAACCGGCAGGCCCGCGTCGTAGACGAATTTCTGTCTTTCATAGGCCTGCCCTACATACTCGTATGGGGCGGAGAGATAGACCTTCACCAGCCTATCCCCTTCCCGGTATAACCTGCTGTCCGACAGATGGATCACCTCCCAAAGGCGACACACGCAGCAGGTACCTGGTACCTGCCGCGTCTGTCACACAATATTTCTTGTCTTCGGACCAGCCCTTTTCGATGGGCGCTTTGCTTGTGAACTCTTTCACTGTTAACTGTAAACTGTCAACTCTCAACTGACAATGTCGCCCTCGTTGAAGGGATCGCCGCACTCCTGGCAGAACCTCGGCGGGCTCTGCGGGTCGGGGGGCATCCAGCCGCATTTATCGCAGCGGAACAACGGTGCGGCCGCAGGCTTGGGCTGCCCGCAGTTTTGGCAGAACTTGCCCGGATTTACCGCTCCGCAAGCACAGGTCCAGCCCTGCTGGGGCGCGGCCTGGGGCTGGGGTGTGCCGCACCCTGCGCAGAATTTCCCGGTGTTGCCCGCCTGGCCGCAGGCGCAGGCCCATCCAGCCGGCGCGGCAGGCGCCTGCTGCGGCGCGTACTGCTGCTGCGGCTGCTGATAAGGCTGCTGCTGGCCCATCTGGTATAGCTGGCCGGCGTTCATGCCGCCGACGTTCTGCGCCATCCCGAGGCCCATGAAGCCCATCATCGCGCCGCCCTCGTTGGCGGCGGCGGCCCGCATGGCGTCGGCCTGGGCGCCTGTGAGGACAGCGCCCGCCATGGTGGGGTCGCGCATCACTGCAGATTTTTGCAGCTGCTTGATCATGTCCTCGTCCTCTTTCGAGGCCGTGACGGAGTTGACGCCGAAGGAGAACACCACCAGGCCCCGCAGCTCGCGCCACTTGCGGCTGAGCACCTCGTTGAGGGCGTCGGCCAATTCCGAAGCGTGGCCGGGCAGGGCGCTGTAGCGTATGCCCATCTCGGAGATGCGCGCGAAGGCGGGCTGCAGCGCGGTGAGCAGCTCGGTGCGCAGCATGCTGTCGATCTCGGCGCGGTTGTAGCTCTGGCTCACGTTGCCGCACACGTTCGTGTAGAACAGGATGGGATCGGCCACCTTGTAGGAGAACTCGCCGTTGCAGCGGATGGAGATGTCCACGTCCAGGCCGATGTTGCGGTCCACCACGCGGAAGGGAACCGGCGCGGCGGTGCCGTACTTGTTGCCGGGAATCTCCTTGAGATTGAAGTAGTACACGCGCTGGTCCTTCGGTGTTTCGCCGCCGAAGGTGAAGCGCTTGCCGATCTGCATGAAGGTGGCCATGATGCCCTGCCCAAGGCCGCCGTACATGATGCTGGCCTCGGTGCCGCTGTCGTAGAGGAACTCGCCCGGTTCGGCGCACAGCTCCGTCACCTTGCCCTGGTCCACGAGGATCATGCACTGGCCGTCGGCCACGGCGATGATCGAGCCGTTGGTGATGATGTTGTCGCTCCCCTTGGTGTTGCTGCTGCGCTTGCCCTGGCGCTTTTCTCCCTTGGTGACGAGGATGTCCGCAGGCAGGGATTCGCAGTAGAAGTATTCGCGCCAGGCATCGCCCAACGCGCTGCCGGCCGCGCCGGCAAGTGCTTTGATGAGACCCATGGTGTACGCTCCTTTTTATGTTATTATGCGGACGGCCGAGGACAGCCGCCCCTACTGATTTGCTAAAGCTTTTCCATGATCCCGCTCTGTTTCAGTATTTCATTTGCAGCGAAGCGTGATTTTATTTTGCTGTCCACTGTCACGTTGCGTTTGGTGATCGGGCTATACCAAATGTCATGATCTCCCTTGCCCCTCCTCACGAAGCAACACCCGTTTTCATGAAGCGTCTCCCTTACTTTTTTCTCATATTCGGCCATCAGGATGCAATCCTTTCTTGCCGCGATGAACTAAACGAAACCAATGGATTGGACCGCAGCCCGTTGAGTTCCAGCAATTCCGGGATGGCAAAGCGCACACGCTCCATCAGCGCGTCAAACGAACCGGATTCCAGCACCAGGCCGGGAATGTCGTCGCTTGTCGCAACCCATACAGAAGCTTCTGTATCCCAGAGAAAGTTGATTTTGTAGTCCGGCATACAGTGCTCTCCTTCAGGCAACTATTATACCACGATTCCCGTTTCCATGCCCCACCCGCAGCGGGTAGTTTTTTCAGCCGATCACTCGTCCCCCTGCCGTATCTCCACCCGCCGGATTTTACCGCTGATGGTTTTGGGCAGCTCGCCGACGAACTCGATAATGCGCGGGTACTTGTAGGGCGCGGTCACGTTCTTCACGTGGTCCTGCAGCTCCTTCTTGAGCGCCTCGGAGGGCTCGTAGCCCGCCGCCAGGATGACGGTCGCCTTCACGTTGAAGCCGCGCATGGGGTCGGGCACGCCGGTGACGGCGCTCTCCTTCACGGCGGGGTGCTCCAGCAGGGCGGACTCCACCTCGAAGGGCCCGATCCTGTAGCCAGAGCTCTTGATGATGTCGTCGTTGCGGCCCTTGAACCAGATATAGCCGTCCTCGTCGCGCCAGGCGGTGTCGCCGGTGTGATAGAGCCCATCGAAGACCACGTTGGCGTCGCGCTCCGGCTCGTTGAGGTAGCCCATGAAGAGCCCCAGCGGCCGTTTGCTTGGGAAATTTTCCACCGGGATGCACAGTTCGCCCTCCTCGCCGGGCTCGCAGAGCCTGCCCTGCGCGTCGTAGACGTCGCAGCTGATCTGCGCGATGGACCGCCCCATGGAGCCGGGCCGGGGCGTGTTCCACACGGTGGTGGCCACCATCACGGGGCCCTCCGTCTGGCCGTAGCCCTCGCGCAGGGTCAGGCCCGTGGCGGCGTACCACTGCTCGTAGACCTCCGGGTTGAGCGGCTCCCCCGCGATGGTGCTCTTCACCAGGGATTTTAAATTATATTTTGTCAGGTCTTCCTTGATGAAGATGCGATAGATCGTCGGGGGCGCACAGAAAGAAGTCACGCCATACTTCTCGATCACGCGCAGGTAATCCGTTGGATGGAAGCGCGATTCGTAATCGTAGGTAAAGATAGCGGCCTCGCAGAACCACTGTCCGTAGAGCTTGCCCCAGGCGGTTTTGGCCCAGCCGGTATCGGCCACGGTGAGGTGCAGGTCGCCGGCGTCCAGGCCGTGCCAGAACTTCGCCGTGGTGATATGCCCCAGGGGATAGTAGTAGTCGTGCGTGACGATCTTGGGCATCCCCGTGGTGCCGGAGGTGAAATAGGCCAGCATGGGCTGCCCGCTGTCGATCTCGCGCCGCTGCCAGTGTTCACCGGCGGCTTCAGCCAGGGCGGTGAAGTCCGCGAAGCCCTCGCGCTGCCCCAGCACGGCCTTGGTGAGCGTATTGCCCAGCTGGCCGTCCGCCTCATTGACGACATCGCACAGCTCGTCGTCGATGACAGACAAAATCATTTTCGCCTTGGCGGCCTGCACCCGGTAAATAATATCTTTTACTTTCAGCATGTGCGTACCGGGGATGAGCACCGCGCCGAGCTTGTGGCAGGCCAGTATGAAATACCAGAATTCGTAGCGGCCCTTGAGCATGGCCATCACCACGTCGCCATTGCCTATGCCCATGGCCTCCAGGGCGTTGGCGTATTTGTCGCTCATGCGTTTGAGCTCGGCAAAGCTGATGATCTTCTCGTCGCCCAGCTCGTTGCACCACACCAGGGCGGTTTTTCCGGGCTGCTCCGCTGCCAGGACGTCGGTGACGTCGTAGGCAAAGTTGAAGTTCTCTGGGTACTCTACTTTGAATTTTTCGTAGAATTCTTCGTACGAATCAAATTTCGTTCGGCAATATCGATCCAAAAACACGTGAAATCTCTCCTTTAAATTCACATAGTGATGATCACCAAAGATTTGGCGGCAGCGCCGCCGAGGGCGGCCATGCCGTGGGGGGCAGCCGAATCGAAATAGATCGAATCGCCCTCCCCCATGGTAATTCGGTGATCACCGACCTGTATAATAAAGGAACCCTCCAGGCAGAAGTGGAACTCCTGCCCCTTGTGGGTGTTCAGGCTAAATTCGTCTTCTGCGCTGCCCGGCGGGATGGTGATGAACATGGGCTCCATCTGCCGCCCGGCGAAGTTGTACGCCAGGGAGCGGTAGCCGTAGGCCTCGCGGCGCTCCACCGCCACGCCCCTATCCCTGCGCACCACGCAGTATTGCCGCAGCCGCGCCGGTTCGCCCGTCATGAGCTCGGTGGTGCTCACGCCGTAGAGCGCCGCGACGGACTGCATCACGCTCACGGGGGTATCGCGCTCGCCCGATTCATAGGCCCGCAGCTCCTCTACGCTGATACCCAGCCCGCGGGTAAATTCGGCCTCGTCCTTCCCGCTGAGCAGCCGCACCTCGCGCAGCCGCTGCCCGATTTCCATCCTGTGTTCGTTCATATTGAATACCTCCAATATATATTCTAGCACAATTCGCTGCTTTGTGCAAGCAAAATTTGTTTTGACTAAAACACTTAAATATGTTAAAATAAACGATGAGAGGCAATATGCGGTTCCGGGCGCTTTGGTGTGACAATTTCTCATCATGCGCTCCAAATATTGACAATCTCCGCGCAGGGGTCTATAATCAGTTGAATGCATTCACAGCTGAAAGGGTGACCCCGATGAAGCGCAAATACTGGGCTGTTTTGTTCTGCATCGCTCTGCTGCTCGGCCTGCACCTGCGGGCCCTGGCCATCGATTTTGACGGCAATGTCCGGCCTCTCAAGTGGTACGACTACCCCGCCGCGGAGCTGTTCGCCGGCGGGCCGAGCCTGTGCGGCGTCACCGCCGCCACGGTGCGCCACGCCGTGGAACCGGCACGAAGCAGGGTGCTGTTCGGTTTCACCGCCTTCGCGCCCGACGCACAGCCGGAAAGCCCTATCGGCGTCGTCTTCCTGCTTGGCAGCCGTGAGATCGGCAGCTGGCAATTGGGCCTCGACGCGAGCTTTGATGCCGCGAATTACGACCTGCAGGGCCTGGCCTATTTCCCGGAGAGCGCCGCCAACGGCGCATACACCTTCGAGATCGCCCTGGGCTACAAGACGCAGGAGGCCCTGGCGGCGCTGCGTGACCTCTCGCTGCAGCTGTTCGACCCGCAGGGCAGCCCTTCGCGGGTGGTCCCCTGCCCCGTCGTGACCGCCGAGCCCGTGACCACCACAACCACGACGAAAGCGCCCACCACGGAGAAGACAACCACGACAAAGGCCCCCACCACCGAAAAGCCCACCACGACGAAGGCTCCCACCACCGAAAAACCCACTGCAACCACAGCAACTACCACGGCCAAGCCAACCACGACCCTGCCGATCTACACCACGGCGACCGCCGCGCCGACTTCCCGCACAACAGCGGCAGCCGCGAATCCCGCGCCCGCCGCACCGCAGGCGACCACGGCAGCGCCGGTGACCACGCGCACGACGCAGACGACGCAGCCGGCCACCACCCGGACCGAGGTCTTCTATTATACCGTCGTGTATACGGACGCGCCCGCCGGGCCCGCCGCCAATTCATCAGGCGCAGCTACCGGCAATCCGCCCGGCGCACCCGCAGCAGGCGCAGCTGCACCTGGCACAGCTGCCGTCAACATACCCGGCGTACCTGTCACCGACGCGGCGGGAATCCCTGTTACCGACGCGCTGGGCGCGGCTGTCACCCACACATATGGCGTGTTCGTGACGGAACAGACCCTCCGGGACGACGCGCAGCCGCCTTTGGCGGAACCGCCGCCGCAGAGCCTGCCCACCCTGGCCGCGCCCGCGCCGCAGCCCACCCGGGCGACCTCCCCCAGCGCGGCGCTGCTGTTCTCCTCAGGGGGCTTGCTGGCGCTCCTGGCCGCGGGGCTGTTCGTCTACTGGCTGCGCGCGCAGAAGAAGCCGGAGGAGATTGTCGTAGGGGACGGCGTCACCGACGTCCCTGGCCCTCTTGACAACGACAAATGATTCTCTTATATGCCTCTCTAGTACAGCGCCGCCCGCAGCGCCTCCAGGTTCTCCTCCATCAGGTCCAGGTAGGTCCTTCCCGCCGCGAAATCTTCCCTGGAGATGTTGTGGCAGGCGTGCAGCTGACGAACCTGCGCGCCCGTAGCCCCGGCGATGGCCCCGGCCATGCTCCTGTTGGAGAGCTCCGTGTGGAACACCACCGGGATGCCCTCGGCCCTGATCTTCTCAATGAGAAAGATAACTGTTTTCGCGCCGGCCTCCGTCTCGGCGGAGCAGCCGGGGAAGGCCGCGCAGTAGTCCAGTCCGTAGGCGTCCGTGAAGTAGCGGAAGGGGAACCTGTCGCCGAAGGCGATCGTCCTGCGCGCGGCCCCACCGACAAGGCTTTGGAAGGCGGCGTCCAGGGCGTCCAGCTCTGCGAGGTACGTGAGTGTGTTCTGTCGGTACTGTTCGGCGTTGCGCGGATCGGCGGCGCACATGGCGGCGGCAATCTTCCGCGTGATCAGCGCCGCGTTTTTCGGCGAGGTCCACACGTGCTCGTCCAGCTCCTCCCCGCCGTACTCATTTCCGGCCTGCATCCCCTCAATGATGGCCTCCTCCACCGTGTCCACGCAGTCCATCAGCGTGACGACCCGCATCCTCGACGTATCCATGCCCGAGAGGATGCGCTCCACCCAGGCGTCGGATTCCCCGCCCACGTAGATAAACACATCGCAACGGCGAATGGCGATGACGTCCCGGGGCGTGGGCTCGAAGGAGTGGCTCTCCCCGGCGGGGGGCAGCAGCATCGTGACCCCGGCCAGCCCCCCGGCGACCGCGCGGGCGAAGTCGTAGGGCGCGAATATAGTCGCCACCACGCGCAGCGTGTCATCGCCGGGCTGCTCCTGAAAATCGCAGGAGCCCAGCAGGCCCAGCAGGCATAGGGCAATCAAGCAGGAGAGAATTCGCATTGTTATTTTTATCATTTTTTATTATACACCTCGCACCCATTATAAGCGATATGCGCTGTTGAATGCAAGCCTTTTTGAAGAAATCACCTTGAGCAGGACGCAAAATTAGGGGACGACAAAAAAGAGCCGCCCTTTCGGGCGACTGCTTTCACTGCGTCAACCTGTCCGCTGCGCCTTGAACATATTGCAGGCTGTGTTTGCTGCGAATCGGCGCGAGCTGCTGCTTGATGTATGCCGTCAGCTCGGAGGGCGACATGCTCTTGGTCTCCTCATAAATCTTCAAGCGGATGTCGTTGATTTCCTGCTCAACCTGGTTAGGCTTCTTCATTGTCAAGCACCTCCATTGGCGTACAAATTGTGATCTCTCTGTAACCTTCGTTCAGGTGTACCAGCGATGTCATACGTTTTGTTTTCAGTTTGTTTATGTGTTGAAAATTAAACGACAACACACAGTCCAGCGCATGAACCGCAGCCGTGGCAATATGCATTCCGTCCATTCGGTATTTCAGAGGAATGATCCCGCTGCGAACATAGATGTCTGCCAACCCGGCTATCTCGTCGCTGGCATCAATGACATGGACATTATACTGTTCCAGCAAAGCAAGCATTTCAGTTTGTTTCGGTTCCGGCGCGTTTTTCAGTTCTAAGAGAACATAATCGGACGTATATCCTGCGTATTCACCGGCCCCTATCGCCTCAAAGAACCGAACGGTGGCTTCGTGGCCATCGCGCTCCGTATCAAAGTAATAGTTGAACATCGTGGTTTCCAGGTAGACATTCACTTTTTTCATGGTTACACCCCCTTCTTAATATTATACACGCATTTGAAAAATTTTCAATAGGTTTTCAAAATTTCGCTTTGATGCGATGGGAGGGATAGGCATTATGAGCAACTCATCCCACGGCCTGGGCGGCCGCAGCTGGCTGGCGCTGGTGCTCTTCGGGCTGTTCGGGCAGATCGCCTGGACGATTGAGAACATGTACTTCAACGTGTTCCTCTACAAAACCGTGACTTATGACCCCAACGCCGTGTTTGTGATGGTGGCCGCCAGCGCCGCCGTGGCCACGCTGACCACCCTGCTGATGGGCGTGCTCTCCGACAAGCTCGGCAGGCGTAAGCCCTTCATCGCCTGGGGCTATGTCGTCTGGGGCTTGAGCATCATGGTTTTCGCGCTGATTTCCAGGGAAAACACCGCGCGGCTGTTCCCCGGCGCCGACGCCGTGGCCCTCACCGTGGCGATCGTCGTGGTGATGGACTGCGTGATGACCTTCTTCGGCTCCACCGCCAACGACGCCGCTTTCAACGCCTGGGTGACGGACATCACCGTGCCCGAGACCCGGGGCCGGGCCGAGGGCGTGCTCTCCGCGCTGCCCCTGCTGGCGATCATGATCCTTTTCGGCGGACTGGATTTCCTCGCCAAGCAGGACAACTGGGCGCTGCTGTACATCCTCATCGGCGGCACGGTGAGCCTGTGCGGGCTGCTGGGGCTGTTCCTCATCCGGGATAACCCGAACCTCGCCGTGCAGAAGACCGATTTGCTGTACGGATTTAGGCCGAAGGTCATCCGGGCCAACCCGCTGCTCTATCTTTTTCTCGTCCTCATGGGCATCTTCAGCATCTCCATGCAGGTGTTCTTCCCCTACCTGATGATCTACCTGGAGTTCTCCCTGGCCTTGGAGAACTACGCCATCCTGCTGGGGATCGTGCTGGTCTTCGCCGCGGCCATCAGCGTGCTGGGCGGGCGCATGGCGGACAAATTCGGAAAAAGAAAATTCTTCTTTCCCTCTGGGATTGCTCTTGTGATCGGCCTTGTACTGATGTACATTCATGGCACGTATCTCAAGGAGAACCTATTCCTGTTGGCCGTGTTCGCGATCCTGATGATGGGCTCGAACCTCCTGCTGACGGCCCTCTTCGGCGCATCCATACGCGACTACATGCCCGAGGCGCAGCGCGGGCACTTCAATGGGATCAGAATGATCTTCTTCGTGCTCATCCCCATGGTTGCCGGGCCCTTCATCGGCGCGCGCATCATCAAGAGCGGCCCCACCTTCCTGGACGAATTCGGCGCGGCGCAGATCATACCCAACCCGGGCATATTCCTGGGGGCGGCCATCGTGGCGCTGGCGATGTTCATCCCCATGGCGATCATATATAAAAAAAGTAAGGAGGATAAACCGGCATGAAAAACCCCGACAAGCAAAAGCCAAACGAGATTCTCAGCATGAAGGGCACGCTGTTTTATGCCATGGGCATCTTCGGCGTGCAGCTGTTCATCGGCTATGTAAACAGCTTCCAGACGGAGTTCTACAACAAGATGTACTCGGTCTTCGACCCGAACATCTTCTACGCCTCCGCCGTGATCATTTTCCTGGCCAAGCTCATCAGCTGCATAGGCGACCCCATCATAGGCTCGCTGATCGACCGCGGAGACTCCAAAAACGGCAAGATACGCCCCTGGATCCTGCGCAGCGCCTTCCCCATCGCGCTGCTGACCACGGTGCTGTTTATCTTCATCCCCTTTACTTCCAAGGCGCTGCTCTACGCCTACATCACCCTGACCACCGTGCTGTGGAACGCCGCCATGAGCTTCGCCGACATCCCCTCCCAGGGGATGCTCTCGCGGCTCTCCCCCAGCCTGGAGGAGCGCGACAGGGCGGCCACGCTCTCCAACATCGCGAAATCCATCGCCCTGGCGACGCCCGGCGTGTTTGTCACCATCGTCATGCTGCTGCTCAACGCCGTGAAGGGCGCGGGGAGCTACCCCGACAGCCTGTACTACTTCGTCACGGCCCTGGGGGTGATGGTGCTCGGCACCGCCTGCTATTTGATGATCTACTTCAAAAACCGGGAGGCTGTAAAAGACAGCGCCCCGCAGAGCGTCTCCATGGGCGATATGTTCCGGGAGCTGAAGACCAACAGGATGATCCTGATCGTGTTCCTGATATACGTACTCGGCTTTGCCCGCACCATGACCCTCGCCGTGGTGGTGCAGGCCAACGGCGCGCTGGTGGGAAAAGTAAACTTCCTCGGCACGCTGATGGACACCACCGCCGACGCCACCTGGCTGCCCGGCATCCTCGGCGCGGTATCGGGCCTCATCGGCATCTCCATCGTGCCGCTGATCAACAAGAAGCTCGGCGAGAAGAAGACCTACATAGGCTTTTCCGCCGCCACCTTCGTGTGCACAACCGCCATCTGCGTCTTCTACTCGCTGCAGCCCGCCGACAGCCCCCTGCGCGCCGATACGCCCGCGCTGGTTCTGGTCATGCTCGCACAGTTCGTCACGGCCTTCCTGTTCTCGGCGAACCTCTACATCCCGCTGATCATGACCGCGGACATCGTGAACTACCAGCAGTGGAAGACCGGGCAGCGCAAGGAGGGCGTGAACTTCGCGATCCTCAGCATGTCTATCAAGCTGGCCAACGCGCTGTGCGTGGCCGCCGGGCTGCTGGTCATCGGCTATTCCGGCTACAGCCAGGTGATGTACGAGACCGGCGTCATCCCGCCGCGCACGCAGAACATCGCCATGTTCGCCCTGTTCGGCTTCGCCGGGGTTTCAGCCCTGGTGAGCGCCGTGCCCATGCTGTTCTATAAAATTGACGCGAAGACGAAGCGGGAGATGCAGGCGGCGCTCTCTAATGCTTAATGCTTAATGAATTAGCCGCCGGTCACAGGTTGACCGGCGGCTAAGTTCGTTCCCCAATTTAGCATTCAGCATTAAGAATTAAGCATTATTCGTAGCCCTTCATCCCGGCGAAAATATCCTCGCCGTAGACGTTGTCCTCGTCCGCGCCGTGCAGGGGGGTCCACACCTGGGCGAAGAAGGGGTTCACTTTCGCCTCGGCGTCGTAGCGCCAGGGGGTGAAGCCGTTGGACCAGTCGCCGTCCGTGGGGCCGGGCAGCTCCTGCGGACACCAGTGGCCGCCCTTCAGCACCAGGTTCGGGCTCATCTCGAATTCCACGCCGTTGGCGCTGCGCCAGGTGAGCTTTTCGTATGGATCGCCGCTGTAGCTCTGGCTCACAATAACACCGCCCCGGAAAGCCGCCGCTTTTTGCAGGTCTTCGAGGGTCAGATCGGAGAGTGGCTTGCTCTCGTCGTAGCCGTGGTCGAGATTTTGATTTTTGCCGAAGGCGTCCGTGCGCTCCTCGGCAGGGGCCTTCTGGATGCCGAAGGTATCCCATGTGCCGATGGCCTCCCAGGCGGCTCTGCTGCCCCAATAGGCGGCGATGCGCTGCTCCTTGTTGTTCTTCAGCCACCACATCGTGCCGTAGACGGGCATCTCGGTGAGGCGCTGCATCATGAAGCGCTTCACCAGGCCCTTGGGCGCGAATTTGGCCAGCTTCATGTAGCCGGGCATGTCGGCGGCGATCTCGTCGAAGTATTTCTGGATGGGTTTGTTCTCGCGGAAGTGTAAATAATCTTCGAGTATATCTGAATCGGCGTACCACTGGCCATGGAAATTGCGCAGGGTGAACCAGTTGGCGTTGAAGATTTTGCGCGGGTCGCCCAGGCCCAGAGCGCCCAGCAGGTACTGCTCGAACTCGAAATTCGTGATGCGATAGTCGGCCCCGGAGCCTATGTTGTAGAACCTGCGCCAAAAGTCCTCCGATACCCAGTCCTCGCAGACGTTGGCGAGCAACCGGCCGCTGTCTTCTACAGTCGCCCATTCCAGCACCCCATTAATCGGCACGTGGAACATGATGGGATCCTGGTTCTGGATGATGTCGCCGTAGAGAATCCCGCTCTGCCGCAGGGAGACCCAGTGCTGCAGGCCGGATTCGGCGAAGAGGCTCTCGGCGATCACCTTGCTGATGGCGTAGTGGTCCCACACGCTGATCTTGATGGGGTCGCCCGTGCGGGCCCAGTGGATGGGGGCGTCGCGCTCGCCGGTCTCGGCCACGGTGCCGATGTAGACGACCTTCACGGCGTCGGGGTCTGGCTGTGCCTTCACGGCGTTCACAATATTGCGCGCGGCTGTGATGTTTGTTTTGATCGTCCCCTTGGGATCGTAGTCCGCCTGGGGGGAAACCATGCCGCCCACGTGCAGCACGACATCCGCGCCGCTCACGCCCGCGAGCACGTCGTCGTAATTGAGCAGGTCGCCCCAGACGAGCTTTACGCTGGGGTCGCCCTCGTAGGCCGCGAACTTATCGCGGTTCTTCTGGCTGCCCCGGTTGAGCAGCACGATGTCGAACTTGTCCCGGCGCTTGTAGAGCTCCTGAAAGCCGTGCCAGCCCATGTTGCCCGAGGAACCGGTGAGGAATACCGTTTTCTTGGTCATGCGTAAAACCTTCCCTCTGTTCTATATTTCTTATTCAGCATTTTAACACATGTGTTCCCTTTCTTAATTATTGTATGGAACAATACTGGAATTTACATTTTATTCATAAGTTGACAAGGCTGCATCGGCAGGCTATAATTATGTATATGATCAAGCTGCGGCAATGAAAGGAACCCTCCATGCCGAAAACCCTCGTCCTCGCCGAAAAGCCCTCCGTAGGGAAAGAAATCGCCCGGGTGCTGGGCTGCCACCGGGGCGGGCCCGGCTGCCTGGAGGGCGGCAATTACGTCGTCACCTGGGCGCTGGGGCACCTTGTCACCCTGGCCGACCCGGAGACATATGACAACAAATACCAGCAGTGGCGGCTGGAGGACCTGCCCATGCTGCCCAAACAGATGAAGCTGGTGGTCATCAAGCAGACGGGCAAGCAGTTCAGTTCTGTCTCAACGCTGCTAAGACGCGCTGACGTGGGCGATATCGTCATCGCCACGGACGCCGGGCGCGAGGGCGAGCTGGTGGCCCGGTGGATATTGCTCAAGGCCGGGTGCAATAAGCCGATCAGGCGCCTTTGGATTTCATCGCAGACGGACAAGGCAATTAAAGAGGGCTTCGCGAAGCTGCGCCCGGGGAAGGAGTACGACAACCTCTACCGGGCCGCGCAGGCACGTGCCGAGGCCGACTGGCTGGTGGGGCTCAACGTGACACGGGCGCTCACCTGCAGGCACAACGCGCAGCTCTCGGCCGGGCGGGTGCAGACCCCCACCCTCGCGCTGATCGTCGCGCGGGAGGAGGAGATCGCGCGCTTCCAGCCGAAGGAGTATTTTACGCTTAGAGCAAATTTTCCGGGATTTAATGCAATTTATCAGGACAAGAACAAGCAGGCGCGCTTTTTTGACAGGGCGCAGGCCGAAGAATTGCTCAAGTCAGTGCAGGGAAAACCCGCGACTGTTGCCGAAGTAAAAAAAGAGTACAAGCAGCAGGCCCCGCCGGCGGCTTATGACTTAACGGAGCTGCAGCGCGACGCCAACAAGAAGTACGGGCTCTCCGCCAAGCAGACCCTAGCGGCCATGCAGAGCCTCTACGAGTACCACAAGCTGGTAACATACCCAAGAACAGATTCGCGCTATATTCCCGACGACGTGGCACCATCCCTGCCCGAGCGCCTGCGCGCTATTTCGATAGGGGCATACAAAGAGGTCGCTTTCGGCCTGCTGCGCCAGAAAGTGAACTCGAGATATATTGTCAACAACGCCAAAGTCACAGACCATCATGCGATCATCCCCACTGAAGAACAGGCGAATTTCGCCAGGCTCAGCGCAGACGAGAGCAGAATCTATGATCTTGTCGTGCGTCGTTTTCTGGCCGTGCTCAGCGCGCCTCACGAATACGACGAGGTGAAAGCGCGCCTGCAGATTGGCCCCCACAGCTTTCACGCCAGGGGCAAGACAGTGCGTTCCCCCGGCTGGAAGGCCGTCTATAGTAATGCTCTTGATGATGAAGACGAGGACGACGACAGTGATCTAAGAGGCCAGAGCCTGCCGACACTTTCACAGGGAAGCAGGCTTGACCCGGACAGCATCGTAATTGTCAGCGGCAAAACGAAGCCCCCCGCGCGCTACACAGAAGCCACGCTCCTCACCGCCATGGAGAACCCGCCGGACCTGCCGAAGAACCCTGGCGCGAATTATCTCGTCCCCCCTGCCCTGGGTACGCCGGCCACACGCGCCGATATTATAGAAAAGCTCTTCGATACGTTCTATGTGGAGCGCCGGGGCAAGGAGCTCGTGCCCACATCCAAGGGCAAGCAGTTGGTGCGCATCGTGCCGCAGGAGCTGCGCAGCGCGGCGCTCACCGCAAATTGGGAGCGCCAGCTGGGTGAAATCGCCCAGGGAAAAGTGCGCCCGGAGAAATATATAGGCGATATACGCGATTACGCTGCACGCCTGGTGGCGGAGGTGATCTCCTCCACGCAGCCCTATGTGCATGATAACATCACGCGGGAAACCTGCCCCGACTGCGGCAAGCAGCTGCTGGACGTCAACGGCAAAAAGGGCCGCATGTATATCTGCCCGGACAGGGACTGCGGCTACCGCAGGAGCGTGAGCGTGGTGACCAACGCGCGCTGCCCCGAGTGCCACAAGAAGCTCGAGCTGCGCGGCGAGGGCGAAAAGCGCAGCTTCTACTGCGTGTGCGGCTACCGGGAGCGCATGAGCGACTTCGAGCAGCGCCGCGAAAGCGCCGGGGCCAACAAGCGCGACACCGAGCGCTTTATGCAAGCGCAAAAAAAAGAGGAGCGCTCCACCCTGGGGGATTTGTTCGCCGCGCTGCAGAGCCAGGATTCATAACTTTCGTCGTATCGCCTAAATTTTGGCTCTCCGCTTGTGCAAATTGCTTAAGAGCTATCGACTTATGTGCAGCATTCCTATGTGAAAAACAGATGTTGGCCCGTGCGCGTTTCGTCATGTTGCACAAAAATCAGATTTCTGTTTGTGCAACATGACTTGACATCTCTCTTTTTTTCGTATATAATGGCAGTACCAACTACGAAAGGAGAGAACTCCCATGTACATCCCCAACGAGCACAACCACGCTCTGATGGAGGAGGCGCGCAGGCTGCTGCGCGAGATCACCGAAGGCCGCATGAGCTGGAAGAAGATCGGCAAGATGATCCGGTTCAACGCCCTGGTGCGCACCCGCGAGCGCTGCTCCTAAATCGACAGGAAGGAAACCCGCATGGCAACAGAATACCGGCGACAGCCGTAACTGCCAGGAAGCGCAGCTGCGGCTGCCGCGCGTTTATATCTGAATTTTTTGCGCATACTAACCATGAACACACAATACGAATGGAGGTATAGCCATGTACAACCGTTTCGGCTGGAACCAACAGATGTGGGAGGAGGAGCGCAGGCTGGAGCGCCAGCTCCTGCGGGACGTCACAGACGACAAACAGCCCATGAGCTGGCGAAAATTCGGCAAAATGATACAGCTGAACGCTATGCTGCGCTCCCACGACCGGGGATACCGGGGCTTCGGAAGCACCGGCTTTTGGGGTGGCTAAAATTATTTTTGATTTCATGCAAAAATCTCTTGACAGCCTGTGACAGCCGTGATATAATCTCGTTCAGTTGAATCAATTTTACTGGAAAGGAGCTGCGCTTAAGAATGACCAATGCACTGTATATCAGATTCACGAAAGTTCAGCGGGGTCATTCTGTTCCGAGGGCCGGTCTGCCCCGCGCGCGGTGCCTTTCGCAAAGTTTTGCCTGTCCGTAACCCGGCGGGTGGAATATTTTCGCGGACGGCCCGAGCGGCTGCCCGCTGTTTTATTATATTTCTTCGCTTGCATTTTTCGAACATGCGCGCTACATTAATCAAAAAACATATTTTCGATTCACTGAGAGTTCTTGGAGGTACAATTCATGCCAAAGAAGCACAAGGACGAAGCCTCGAAGGGGAAAAATAAGAACAAGAATAAAAAGCCGAAACGGCTGCCCGGTCGCCTGCCTGAGGAGGTGCTCACCCTGCTGGAGGGCCAGGGCCTCGCGACGAAGGACTTCATCCTGGGCGTGACCGGGGACATGGACAACGAGGGCAACTACTGCGCATCCTGGCTGGCCTTCGACGAAAAGGGCCTCTACCTCGCCTTCGGGCAGGAGGAGACCGTGATGAAGCGCCAGTGGAAGAAATTCGGCAGGAAAAAGCCCGAGATCACCTACAAGCTCGACAAGCTGCATACCATCCCCCTTGAGGACATCGAAAAGCTGAAGGTGGAGCGCTACATAACCACCGGGCGTCTGATTTCCACGGAAAGCGGCGAGGAAATCGCCCTCACCCGCTTCTCCATCGGGCTGTGCAAGAAGTTCCAGCAGCTGTGCGACTGCATCAACGCCCTGAAAGAGGGCAAGGACATGGCGCCCTTCCTGGCGGACATGGACGAGACGCAGTACTGCGACAAGTGCGGCGAGAAATACCCGGACGCGCGCAAAATCTGCCCCAAGTGCGGCAAGAAGAACTCCACCGTGAAGCGCCTGTTCGGCTTCTTCGGGGGCTACAAGTGGCAGATCGGCGTGGTGCTGCTCTTCCTGCTGCTGGATTCCGGCTTCACCGTCATCCTGCCGCGGGTGAGCACGCAGATGCTCTTCGACGACATCCTGGGCAATACTTCGGACTTCCTCTTCGGCATCCGCCTGGATACCCTTGAGGGGAAGCTGGCCGCCCTCACCGTGCTGGTGCTGGCCATCGCGGGCATACGGGTGGCCAACATCCTGCTGCGCATGGCGTTTGAATGGGTGCAGGCCACCATCATGCCCCAGGTGGTCTACGACATCAAGAAGAAAATCTTCGCGGCCATGCAGAAGCTCAGCGTGGGCTTCTACTCCGGCAAGCAGACCGGCCAGCTCATGGAGCGCGTGACGAGGGACGCCAACAACATCTACTGGTTCTTCCTGGACGGTATGCCGCACATCGTGCGCAGCTTCGCGATGCTCGCGGGCGGGCTGGTGATGATGTTCCTCATCAGCTGGAAGCTCACCCTGGCGGTGATCTGCGTGGCCGCGCCGCTGATGACCACCATCTCCTCCTTCAGCAGGTTCTACCGGCGGCTGCACCACAGGGAGTGGGCCAGCAACGCGCGCCTGACCTCCATGGTCAGCGACAACATCAACGGCCAAAGAGTGATTAAAGCTTTTTCTCAGGAGGATAAGGAGCTCGAGCGCTTCTCCGCCGTGAGCGGCAGCCTGCGCGACGCCCAGATGAGCATGGCCCGCGTGGAGAGCGGCCTGTTCCCCCTGCTCATGGGCGTGGTGAGCGTGCTCACCACGGGCCTGCTGGTGCTGGGCGGCTTAGAGGTGCTGCGCGGGGAGATGACCGCCGGCGGCATGTTGAGCTTCGTCGTCTACCTGATGCTGGTGATCGGGCCGCTGGATTTTCTCTCCTGGGTGTTCAACTGGTGGGCCCGCTGCAAGGATTCCGCGCACCGGGTGTTCGAGATCGTGGACGCCGAGCCGGAGATTGCAGAAAAAGAGGAGCCCGTGCGGCTCGAACGCCTGCGGGGCAGCGTGGAGCTGCGCGAGCTGGAATTCGAATACGAGCCCGCGCGGCCCATCATCAAGCGCATCAACCTCAAGGTGGAGGCCGGGCAGATGCTGGGCATCGTGGGGAAAACCGGCGCGGGCAAAACCACCATCGCCAACCTGGTCTCGCGGCTCTACGACGCCAAGGCCGGGGCGATCCTGTTGGACGATGTGGACGTAAAAGACCTGCCCCTCGCCCTGCTGCGCAAGAACATCGGCCTGGTGAGCCAGGACATCTACCTGTTCACCGGCTCCGTGGCCGATAATATTCGCTACGCCAAGCCCGAGGCCGGCCTGCCGGAGGTGATGGCCGCGGCGAAAGCCGCCGCTGCGCACGACTTCATCATGAAGCTGCCCGACGCCTACGAGACACGCGTGGGCCACGGCGGGCAGGAGCTCTCCGGCGGGGAGCGGCAAAGGGTATCCATCGCCCGGGCAATACTGCAAAATCCGAAAATTCTCATCCTGGACGAAGCGACAGCAGCCATGGACACAGCCACCGAGCGCAGCATACAGGAGAGCCTGAGCGAGCTCAAAACAGGCCGCACGACGATCGCCATCGCCCACAGGCTGAGCACCCTGCGCGACGCCGACGTCCTGGCCGTCATCGAGGACGGCGAGGTGAAGGAGTTCGGCAGCTTCGCGGAGCTGATTAAGGCAAAAGGCGCGTTCTTCGAGCTCTACCAGGTGCAGCAGAAGGCACTGGCCACCATGGGCAGCATCGAGGACAGGCTGGATGAGCCCAAAAAGGAGAAGGACAAGGAGAAAGAAGAAGAATGAACGAAGCGACGCAGGCCGACTGGGACGCCTGGTCCGATGAATACTTCAGCGGCGAAGACAGGCCCCTCACGCTGGAGGCTATCAAGAAAGAGCCGCACCGCGCCTTCCCACGGGAGGCCTGGGGGATGCTCAATGAGGCCTTCCCGGATTTCACCGGCAAAAAAGTCCTGGTACCCTCCTGCGGCAATGGTTATGCCGTCTACGCCTTTCATCTGCTTGGGGCAGAAGTGACAGCTTCGGACTTGTCCTCCCAGCAGCTGAAGAACGCCTCGCGGACAGCGAGAGAACAGGGCTGGGACATCCCCTTCATCCAGGCCGACAGCATGACCCTGGAGGGCATATCCGGCGGCGAATTCGACCTGATCCACACCAGCAACGGCGCGCATGTCTGGATTGGCGACCTTCCGATGATGTACGGCAATTTCCGGCGCGTGCTGAAACCGGGCGGGATGTTCATCTTCTTCGAGATACACCCATTCCAGCGACCATTCAAAGACGGCAAGCGCATCAAGGTCATCAAGCCCTACACCGAAACGCGCAAGAATGAAATCGAATTCCATTGGCGCGTGGAAGACTTTATACGGGCGCTGCTGAGGTCTGGATTTTCAATCGAAGATTTCAGGGAGCTGATGCCCCACGAGGACGATTTGAGCGGCCACATGTGTCACTACGACAGCTATAAGGAGCGCGATAAAGACAAATTCGCGCGCTACGACTGGCGCAAGAACCCATGGCGGCCCTGCCCGCCTGGCTGGCCATACGGGCAACAATTCACTAAATATGGAGCATAGATTGAAAGGGGCACAAATGAGCACATTGACGGAAGAAAAGGAAAGCACAGTTACGGAGAAACAGGAGCTGACCACCGACTTCACCCCCGCGGCGGACTGCCGCTTCTACCGCAACGCGAAGGGCTTCCTGGGGCTGGAGCTTGGCGGCACGGACCACAAGCGCGTGCAGCTCAGCCGCGCGCTGCCCTTCTCCGCGCCGGGACAGTACATCTGCGTGGCGGACACGGAGAGCAAGGAGGTCGCCGTGCTGGAGAGCCTCGGCGACTTCACGGACGAGCAGCGCGAACTGCTGGAGGCCGAGCTGGGCATTCGCTATTTCTATCCCATCGTCACCCAGGTGAAGTCCATCAAGGAGAAGATGGGCTCGTACTACGTCGACCTCGCCATCGGGGACTACAAGAAGACCATCGCCGTGAAGGACATCAGCAAGAACCTCAAGCAGCTCGGCGGCGGCAGGATCGTCCTCACCGACGTGGATGGGAATCGTTTTATGATCCCGGACGTGTACAAAATACAGAAGAAGAGCTTACAGATGCTGGAGCCGTATTTGTACTAATTGGGTGGTTTGGAGGGCCCTTGGGCCCTCCAAGAAAAAAATCCGACAGACTCTGCTGAAGGAGAGTTTATGAGAATCACAGTACCCTATGACCTGTCCCCCGCCGGAGCGTACTGCCGGGGGGAGCTGCGCTGGGAGGAGGGCACGCTCAGCGCGGCCGTGGACGGCAAAACCGTCTTCGAGCACGCGCTGGAGGGCGTGGCCGAGCTCAAGCAGCGCACCGACATCGGCTGCGGCAGGCTGGAGATGTGCCTGCGCACCGACGAATCCGCGGATCCGCCGGGGGCCCCGGCAAATTTGCCCGAGAGCGAGAACGTCCACGTGTGCCGCTTCTCCATGAGCTGCGTCAGCGACGTGGGCGAGTTCTGCAAGGCGGTGAACCACTGGCTGAAGGACGGCGAGGCCCTGCAGTGGAGCGAGGACGAGCTGCACCACTGCCCCCTCTGCGGGCGCAACTACCTGCCCGGCATGAGCACCTGCCTGTTCTGCGCGGATAAGAAGCAGCTGTGGCGGCGGGCCTGGAAAATGGCCGGCGAATACCGCGCGCTGATCATCATCGCGGGCGTGTGCATGGTGATCTGCAACGCCTTCCAGGTGGTGGCCCCCATGCTGCAGCGCTGGCTGATGGACAACGTGTTCAGCACGGAGGCCCTGGAGGCCATACGCGGCGGCGCGGCCGTTTTCCCCTACGGCTGGACGCCCGAGCGGGCGCTGTGGATGCTCGGCGCGGCCATCGCGCTGAGCTTCGCCCTCGGGCAGGCCTTTCTGGCGGTGAGCAGCCTCACCGTGCGCAAATCGGGCAGCTACTTCACCGACAGGCTGCGCTGCATCGTCTACGACAAGGTGCAGAACTTATCCGTGGCCTCCATGCAGCGGCGCACCGCGGGCGACCTGATGAAGCGCGTGACCCAGGACACCGAGATGGTCAAGGACTTCGTCAACGGCATGGGCCGCGCCGCCGTGGAAAAGCTCATCCTGCTCACGGCGGTGGCGGTGATCCTGTTCGCCACCAACTGGAAACTGGCCTGCTTCGTGGTGATTCCCGTGCCGCTCACGCTGTTCCTCATGCGGCAGTTCTGGCTGCGCATGTATTCCATGTACGAGAAGCAGTGGGTCTGCTCCAGCCGGGAGCGCCACGTGCTGCGCGATATTATCAAAGGCATACGGGTGGTGAAGACCTTCGGCGCGGAGGAGCGCGAAATCGAGAAATTTTCGGCGGCAAGCCAAAACCTTGCCAGGGTCTGCACCCGCAACGAGCGCTTCTGGTCCTACGTCAACCCGCTGACAAGGCTCTCCCTGCTGCTGGGCGAGATGCTGATGCTCTTCTTCGGCGGGCGCATGGTGCTGCACCAGGAGATCAGCGCGGGGATGCTGCTGCAGTTCACCCTGTTCGCGGGCTTCATGAACGAGCCGCTGCGCTGGCTGGCGCACTTCCCCCAGTGGCTCGCCGAGGTGAACACCAGCCTGGTGAAGCTCTTCGAGATCATCGACGAGGAGCCCACCATCCCGCAGGCCGAAAACCCCGTGTTCGACCCCATAGACGGCGCGGTCTGCTTCGACAGCGTTCAATTCGGCTACAAGGCCTACGAGCCCGTGCTCAAGGACGTGTGCCTCGACATCGCCCCCGGCGAGATGCTGGGCCTGGTGGGGCACTCCGGCGCGGGCAAGACCACCATCATCAACCTGGTGCTGCGGCTATATGACACCGACATCGGCCGCATCAACATCGGCGGGCGGGATATCCGCGACTACGACTACGCCTGGCTGCGCGAGAACATAGGCGTGGTGTTCCAGGAGACCTTCCTGTTCTCGGGCAGCATCTACGACAACATCGCCTATGCCAAGCCGAAGTCCGAACCGGCGGAGATCTTCCGGGCGGCCCGGCTGGCCAACGCCCACGAGTTCATCATCGCCCTGCCGGACGGCTACAACACCGTGGTGGGCGAGGACGGCCACAACCTCAGCGGCGGCGAACGCCAGCGCGTGGCCATCGCCAGGGCCGTGCTGCGCGACCCGAAAATCCTGATCCTGGACGAGGCCACCAGCGCCCTGGACCCCGAGACCGAGTCGAAGATACAGCAGGCCCTGGAGCGCCTGGTGAAGGACCGCACCACCATCGCCATCGCCCACCGCCTGAGCACCCTGCGCCACGCCAGCAAGCTGGCCGTCATCGACAAGGGCCGCGTGGCGGAGCTGGGCACCCACCGCGAGCTGCTGGAGAAGAAGGGCATCTACTACGGCCTGGTGATGGCGCAGCGGCAGATGAACACGAAGGCGTAATTGCCTATCCGACCAATATAAACAACCAAGGAGGAGCTCCCCATGCAAACACCCGTAGGATACAACAAACTGCGCGCCGCGAAATTGATGGAAAAATATGATCTGGACGCCATGCTCGTCACCTCGCCCCTGAACGTGTGGTACACAACGGGCCTGCCCATGCTGCACAGCGCCGCCAACCCGATTTTGGAGGCGCTGAGCAACAAGTACCCCAACTTCGGCCTGATCCACCGCAGCGGCGCGGTCACCGTGTTCCACTGGGTGGCCTTCATGGCCGAGAGCGTGGAGGCCTTCTGCTGGGCGGACGACAGCGTGGCCCTCTTCTCGAAGGACATGGTGGCCGACACCCTCGCGGGGGAGCTGGAGGACAGGGGCCTGGCGGGCAAGCGCGTGGGAATCGAAACCGACGCGCCCGTCTATGTGCTGGACGCCCTGAACGAGAGCGATCTGGATTTGCAGGTGCAGCGATGCGACGATGTGCTCAACGAGCTGCGCCTGGTGAAATCGGCGGAGGAGCTCGCCCGGCTGGCCCGCGCGGCGGAGATCACGCAGGCAGTGCTCGACAAGTGCCTCGGCTTCCTGCGGGAGGGCGTCACGGACCTGGAGCTCATCCAATTCGCCAGGGACGAGATGCTGAAAGCGGGCGCCGACGATTGGAACCACTTCACCATCCGCTTCGGGGGCTCCGACCCCGAGGCCCCCGGCACCGGCAGGAAACTCCAGCGCGGCGAGATCGTGCGGCTGGACCTGGGGCTGGTATATAAAGGTTACGTATCGGACTTGAACATCCACGCCGTCGTCGGCCAGGCCGACCAGGAGGCCAAGGGCATCATGGAAGGCCTGGTGCAGCTGCAGCGCGCCTGCGAGGAGAACGTCAGGCCGGGCCTCAACATGATTGAGCTGGGTGAGATTGTCTACGACTGGTACGACGAAAACGTCTCCTACGGCTCGGCCTTCCTGCTCGGGCACAGCATCGGCCTGCAGGTGGAGGATTTCCACATGTTCGGCACCGTGGGCGGTGCGGACATGGCCTTCGAGGAGAACATGGTATTTGAAATCGAGACCTGGGAAAACTACAACAACGCCCTGATCGGGGTGGAGGACATCTACGTGGTGACGGCGGACGGCTGCAAAAAGCTCTCGTCGCTCACCCCGGGGATACGTGAAATCGGCTGACTGCCCGCTTTTTACGCAATCCTCCGCCCGTGGAGAACAACCCTGCCCACAAAGGGCGCGGTGACCATGGCAACGGCCCTGTCCCCGCCGAACGTGATGGCGGCGGGGATGTCTCTGTTCGGAAGCTGCGGTATGCGCGCGCAGATGCGCAGCGTGTCGCCGCGCCGCTCCACGCGCGTGATCCGCACCGGGGGAATTTGCTGCCCCGGCACGCGCAGGGCGAAGCCATATTTGCCGCCGTTGTCCGTGATGCCGATCTGGACCGTGCCGCTGAAGCCCATGGCGTTCACCGGGAATTCCCAGGCGCCGATACCGAGCATAAAAAACCTCCTGATAGTATCACAGCTGTACTATCAGGAGTATTCATTATGCCGATTACTTATTCTGTGGCTGTATCTCCTCTTTGAGCTTTGCTGCCAGGGCGCGGCGTTCCACCAGGTCGGCCTCCACCTCTTTGGGGTCGTGGGGGTACTTGAACCAGAGCCGGGCGCCCAGCCAGAGCGCGCCATCGATGATGGGGCCGACGAACATAAGCGGCCAGATGGTATTCAGGAAGCGCGTCGGCTGCTGCTCCACGGGGATGTCCCAGCCCTGGTAATCGGACCAATCCCGCACTGCGTTATCAATGATGCTCCCGGCGTTTCTTGTGATCAGCTTGCTGAACATACCATCCACCGCCATGGTCATGCCTTCGCTGCGCTGGCCGGTCTTCCACTCCACGTAGTCCAGCATCTGGTAGTTGATCTGGTTGCCCGCAACGGGGCTCCACTTGTTGAAAATATCCTGAATCATCTCAATGGTGAACATGACCATCAGGCGCGGGAAGGTCTTGTAGCCGATGACGAATTTCAGGATATTCGAAACGAGGTCCAGCCCGTTTTTGAAGCGGATGAAGTTCAGCTCGCCGCCGAGCCTGCGGATGGCCTGCAGGGCGAAGGGCTGCAAAAAGGTGCCCGGGTTGCCCATAATGGTATTCTTGATGAAGAGGATCATCTCGCCGTTGATAGGCTTGCCCCCTATCATCGTCTTTGAAAAAATCCCCGTCTGCGGCAGCAAAAACCGATATAGAAACATGCCGTCGGTGGAGGGGGTGAGCACGGTGACAAAATTCAGGATGGTGTTCATCATGAACCAGCGGTTGTGGCGCACCACGGCGAAGCTCTCGCGGAAGGTGGGGGGCTTCTCTGTTCCGTTTGCTTTATTGTCCTCCCCGGCCACCTGCTGCGTGAAATCCACCCGCTGCTTTGCGAAGGAGGGCAGCCAGCGGCAGAAGATTGTCAATGGGGCAAACAGCAGCGCGCCGTAGACCATCACCCGGTAGTCGTCGAGGTTCAGCACGTCCTTCAGGCCCAGCAGCAGCAGAGAGATGGCCGAAAGGGCCTGGGACATCTGGTTACCCAGGGTTTTGCAAACCTGGACATAGCCCCGCTGTTTTGTATGGGGCGTGATGCCAGCCCATATCTTTGAATCAGATACCCCGTTGGCGGTGCTCATGATATCCCAGAGGAAATCGAAAACGCCCCACATGATGACCCGGGTCAGGGGCGAGATGCCGAGATTGAGCAGCAAAAAGCAGGTGAAAATCGGGCTGAGCGTCGCGTTGATGCGCATAATCAGGCGATATGTATTGGAGGAAGCCCGCCTGTAGTCCATGTACGAGCCGATCATGGGGTCGTTCACCGCGTCCCACGTGGTGTTGACAACGCTCTTCACGCTCAGCCAGTTGGGCGGGATTTTGCCCTCGGCCTTGCCCTCGTACAGCCGCCCGCGCATGCCCGTGAACCCGCCCATGAAGCCCTTGAGGGCCTCGCCGAAGAACTGGATGCCGCCCTCCCAGGGCCGTATGTCCTCCTCTGGAAGGTCCGCGCCCCGCCACCAGACCACCGGGTGGCGCACCGCGTATTTGATCTTTTCTTTGGTCTCGGGTTTCATTTTAGCCATATGCCGCACCTCCTTCGATAAGTGTAGCATAGGGGAATGCGTCTGTCAAGCGAAAAAGCTTGCAATCGGCCCTAAGGTCTGGTATACTTACTATACGATAATTTATCTTTTTGGGGGTGTAACAATGGAAAAAGTGAAATCGTCCCTGCTCGCGCTGGCGGGCAATCAAGTGGTTCTGCCTGTTCTGGCTGCTCTTCGGCGTGATTTACATGACCGTCTACGGCGCGCTGTACGTGGAGGACCTGTACACCGAGGGGCTGCATAGCGTGCAGGTGTTCGGCGTGCTGATCGAGCCGACGATGACGGCCACCGCGAGCATCATCGGCAAGACCTACCCGCTGCTCTTCGTCGGCTGGGGGGTGTTCCAGTCGATCGCGCTGACGCTCAATGTCCTGTATCTCTACCGCCGCTACGGCTACAAAAGCAAAGCCGGTTACGCCCTGCTGGCCCTGGGGACGCTGTGCATCATTTCCACAGTCTTCATCCGCTCCACGGAGGAGCCCGGCCTGCAGCGCACGGCGCACTGGGCCACCGCGCTGCTCTTCGCCTTCCTCTACGCCATCGCCATGGGGATGTGCCTGCTTTCCCTGGCCAAGAAGAGCCGTAAATTCCTGGGAACTTTCATCTTCTTCGTGGCCATGCTGGCGCTGATGCTGGCCCTGCTGATCTTCGTGGGGAAGGGCGGCGCCATCGAGAGCATCCCCATGTGGGGCGTGTACGTGATCCTGCTGCTGACAAACTTCACCGGCATGTATAAGGAGAGCCTGGCTGAACCAATTCGCAATGCGTAATCATCAAGGTCTCCTCGTTTTGGTCAACGGTGGAGATCGAGCCCTACGACAGGGAGTCAATTTTGCCTGAGCTACGAAAGGAATACGATACATGGAACTATGGTTTACCGAGGAGACTACGGACGACATCCGCTTTTCTCTGAGAGTGAAGAGGCACCTGTTTTCCGGGCGGAGCGAATTCCAGCAGATTGACGTGTTCGATACCGTGGAATACGGCTGGCTGCTGACCATCGACGGCTGGAACATGTGTACACAAAAGGACGAATTCATCTATCACGAGATGATCGTCCATGTGCCCATGGCCGTGCGCCCGGGCATCAGGAAGGTGCTCGTGGTCGGCGGGGGGGACGGCGGCACCGTGAGGGAGCTCACCCGCTACGCCACGGTCGAACAGATCGACCTGGTGGAGATTGACGAAATGGTGGTGTCCGTCTGCCGGGAATACCTGCCCCAGACCGCCTGCAGGCTGGACGACGAACGTGTGCGTATCCACTACCGGGACGGGATCGCGTTCGTAGCCGAAAAAGAAGACGAATACGACCTGATCATCGTGGATTCCCCGGACCCCATCGGGCCGGCGAAGGGACTGTTTGCCGGGGCGTTCTATAAGGATTGTTACCGCGCGCTGCGGGAGGACGGCATCCTGGTCAACCAGTTCGAGAACCCCTTCTATGAGTGGGATTCGCAGGTTATGCAGGCGGCCTTCCGCGAGCTCGCGCCCGTGTTCCCCATCAACGAGGTATACCAGGCCAACATCCCCTCCTATCCCTCGGGGCACTGGCTGTTCAGCTTCGCATCGAAAAAAAACCATCCCGTGCGCGGCTTCGAGCCGGAAAAGTGGGACGCGCTGGGGCTGGAAACCGGCTACTACAACACGGGCTTGCACATCGGCGCCTTCGCGCTGCCAAACTATGTAAAAAAACTGCTGCGAGAGGCGGAGGGGAACTGACGGTGGAGGAGCGTGTTGATCTGGCCAAAGTCAAAAAGCTCTACGACGACTTGCCCTGCATGTGGCCCGAATGGGACCTCTGGTTCACCTATACCCATAAGTACCTGTGCGGCTACCTGGATAGGGAAATACCCCCGCTGGATATCCGGGACACGACGAAAATACTCAACGCGGGCTCCGACGGGAACACCTACGGCATCGGCGGCGAGCACTATCACGTGGATATCTGCTGGAAAAATATCGCGCATCTGGAGCACGCCCTCGAGGCGTCGATAGAGGAAATGCCATATACGGACAACAGCTTTGACGGCTGTATCTGCATGGGCTCTGTGATTAATTACTGCGACGCCAAAAAGGCGCTTTTCGAACTGGCGAGGGTGATTAAGCCGGGCGGTTTTTTCATCTTTGACTATGACCAAAGCGGAAGCCTGGAATATATCTTTACCAGGGCGTTCAGGAAGGACGCCGTAATCGTCGATGCAAACAACAGCGGCTACGCTGACCGAGCCTGGGCCTATCTGCCGCGCTACATACGCTCCATATTGCGCGCGGCGGGATTCGCCACACTGAATACAGAATATTTTCACATCCTCAGCGCGCTCATCAACGACGAAAACAGGGCCGCCGCTTTCGCGAAATATGACGCCATTCTCAAATATATACCTCTCATAAGAAAATGCTCCTGCAACGTGATTCTGACATGCCGGAAGCTTTGACGCTTTCCACAAAGGCCATAGGGGCCATGTTCATAATTCAGCAATAAACAAGGAGGAACCCCATGATCGGCACAATTTTTTTTCCCCTGTCCCGCGTGATTACGGCAATTATCGTCTTCTGCACCACCCTGCTCGGCGGCGGCGGGCTGGCCGCCGCGCTCGGCAACGCGCCCCCCAGCCTCGATCCCCTGCCCTACCCCGCCTGGACGCACCAGCACTGGATCTACGAGAACGAGGGCGACGACGAATCCGTCAGGGAATTCCTGTACGGCTTCCTGGACCGGGGCATCCCCGTGGGCGCGGTCATCCTGGACCGCCCCTGGGAGCTGAACGACGTCGGCACCTATATCGCGGACCCGGAGCGCTATGACCTGGAAACGCTGGTCGAGGAGTTCCATGGCCGGGATGTCAGGCTGCTGGTGTGGTCCTCCTGCATGGTCAACGAGAGCGCGGGCGAAATCCACGCCTACGCCAAGGACAAGGGCTACTTCCTCAACGACGGCAAGGTGATCAAGTGGTGGGGCGGCAACGGCTCCATGATCGACTACACCAACCCGGAGGCCGTGGAATTCTGGGAGGGCCAGCTGGACAAGGTTCTGGAGATGGGCATCGACGGCTTCAAGCTAGACGGCGCGGACCCCTATGTCATGCTCATGCTCCCCGCCTACGGCAAGGGCGGCCTGATCGGCTGGAAGCAATACCAGAAGCTGCAATACGAGCATTTTTATTACTACACCAAATCCTACGGCGCGGACAGGGTCATCCTGACCCGGGCCACGGACGACGTCGTCGGCTGGGGCCTGCCGCTGCGTTTCATGTCCCGTGACATCAATTTCTCCGGCTGGACGGGCGACCGGGACAGCGACTGGGGGGGCATACGCCAGGCGCTGAACACGATGTTCACCTCGGCCCTGTTCAACTACGCCAGCTACGGCTCCGAGATCGGGGGCTTCCGCGGCCCCAGCGAGCCGGTGAAGGATATTTTCATCCGCTGGACGCAGCTGGGCGCTTTCAGCCCCGTTATGCTCAACGGCGGCGGGGGCGTCTACCACCGCCCCTGGCTGTATGACGAGGAAACCGTGGATGTCTACCGGCAATTCACCAAGCTGCATTACCGGCTCATCCCCTATATCCAGAGCCAGGTGGCCTACTCCTACGAGCTGCGCCAGCCCACCATGCGCCCCGCCTTCGGCTACTACCAGTACATGCTGGGCGACGACATCTTCGTGGCCCCCATCGTGGAGGAGGGCAACGAGCGCAAGATTATTTTCCCGGCGGGCGAGTGGATTTACATGTTCGACGAGAGCAAAGTTTACTCCGGCATCCAGACGCTCGAATTCCCCATGGACGAGTTCCCGGCGTTCATACGCAAGGGGGCGATCATACCCATGGGGCCGGAAAGCTTGGATATTGAGAATGACTTTACTACGGTGCATGTGTATCCCGTGAAGGGTTCACAGTCCTTCGGCCTTTACGAGGACGGCAGGAAGGGTTCTACGCTATCTTACACCAAGACCGACGATCTTCTTCTGCTTGAAAGCTCCGCTTCATATCGCCCGCTGCTGTGGCGCGTATATGGTGCGGCGGAGCCGAAGGAGGTATGGCTTGGGGATGAGGCTCTGAAAAAGGCGGACTCCCTGGCAAAACTGAAGGCTATGGACCGCGGGTATTGCTTTGAGGGCGGGATTCTGTGGGTGGCTGTAAAAATAGACTCTGCCAATGCCGGAACCGAGGTTTATGTAAGGTAGCTTAAGCTTGTTTGCAAAGTAGCGGGCGGCCTGCTGGCCGCCCCTACTACCATGTCCGCGCTAATACTTGACAATTGGATAAAGGTGTTTGAGTTTAGTTCGAGCGTCTTGGGTAGAGAACTGCCAGTCGACACCGCGTTGTGTAGCGTTGCGGTTGGT
>Ga0123353_10000247_pt1 | contig 67885 bp, 51 predicted proteins | sample TergutLab28metaG_3_FD_92763 | JGI IMG/M metagenome (GOLD analysis project Ga0123353, IMG submission 92763) | Labiotermes labralis P3 segment gut microbial communities from Petit-Saut dam, French Guiana - Lab288 P3 | ecosystem: Host-associated > Arthropoda: Insects > Digestive system > Gut ... | reverse complement strand
TCCGGCAATATCAAATATGTCCATTTTATGCGCTATCCATGATATAATGTCCTATGGAATACGCATTTTACTATAATTACCAAGTTTAACGCAATAGATGTTTATTGCGCTGTAGTATTAATTCCCCATTCTCAATTCCTAATTCCTAATTCCTAATTCCTAATTCCTAATTCCCAACTTATATTCCCCCATTATTTTTCTCTTTTGGTCGATTTTCCATGTTTCGCCTTGTTTTGGGAGAAAGTGCGGATAAAATAAGGGAATAATTATTGTTTCTTCTTGCCTGAATGGACTCTTCAGGGCAAAAAACCAAAAAAATATTCGACACAACATTCCGGATTGAGTAACAAAATGTCGCCACGCGCCAGGAAAGATGAAAATCTTTTTGAAGAGTCCACGATGTCTTTCGGGGAGCATCTCGACGAACTCCGGGTTTGTCTTATACGGGCGGCGATCTGGCTTATGATCGGTATGCCGCTTGGTTTTCTTTGTGGCACGTGGGTCGTGAACACGATCCAAATTCCGCTACAACAATCATTGGAAAATTTTTACCAAAAACAGTATCAAACGAATCTCAGCAGACGGATTGATGAGCTTCGTAAACTTGGTTATCCCGAAACGATGGTCCAGCTCCCTTCGCAAGGGTATCTTCCTGAGGAATGCTTTTTCCTCCCTGAAGACTTGAGAAAAATGGTCTATCTCGGAAGCGGCGAATCGCTCGAAAATTACGCGAAAAATCAAAAAGGTCCTTCCCTTCAAGAGGTTGACAACCTGAATCAACACAAAATTTCCTCAGCCGGTTCCGAGCCGATCCAGTTTTTCATCATCAAGAGAATTGAAGACGACCCCCGAGTAAAAACCATGTCGATGAGTGCTCAGGAATCATTCGGCATTTGGTTTAAGGCGTCTTTCATGGCCGGGTTCGTGTTCGCCAGTCCGGGAATTTTCTGGAGCATCTGGTCGTTTGTCGCCGCCGGACTTTACTCGCATGAAAAACGTTACGTCAAGGTTTTTCTCCCGATCAGTCTCCTTCTTTTTCTTGGAGGCGTACTTCTCGCGTTTTTCGTTGTTTTCCGGTTCGTTCTCGAATTCCTTTTTATGTTCAACCAAATGCTGCAGATCAATCCGACGCTCCGGATCAGCGAATGGATCAGTTTTGCGTTATTGCTTCCAATAGGGTTCGGGATCAGTTTTCAGTTGCCTTTGGTGATGTTTTTCCTTGAACGGGTCGGCATTCTTTCCGTCAAAATCTACCTTTCCAATTGGCGGATTTCCGTGTTGGTGATCTTCTTCATCGCGATGATCCTCACCCCTGCCGACCCCTGGAGCATGCTCCTGATGGCAATGCCGCTTACGTTCCTTTACTTCGCCGGTGTCGGAATGTGTATGCTTTTCCCACGGAAAAAAGGGATTTTTGACGAGGAGGAATGATCCTTCCTCTCATGGTTACGGTTATCCGAAAATCGCAAGAATGGTTCCCGTGAAAAAGACAACACCGAGAAACAGATAATCGTAACGTCTCATTTGGGTCACGGTCAGAGTATGGAACTGCCCGCGGAATCCCCGGCAAATCATCGCCGCGTAAACCCTTTCCGAACGTTCGAGACTCCGGACGAAAAGCATTCCGATCATCTGGGAATAGGTCTTATAAGTGTGGAGGTTCATTTTCGGCCTGAACCCGCGTACTTTGGCGGCCAGTGTCATCCGAAGCCACTCTTCCTCAATCAGACCGAGGTATCGCACCATGAACAGGAACATCTGTACCAGTTTTCGCGACATGCCGAGTTGTCCGAGGGCATGACCAAGCGTCACGGTTTCCATGTTGCCCAGAAACGTGATGAGAGTCAGCAAGACGGTGTTGCCGAGAATCGCCGTCCGCAAAACGAGGAGTCCCCCTTGAAGTTCGTAGGTCAGACTTCCGACCGAAAACAAGGACTCTCCCCCGGATTGCCAGGGAACAAGCAAAAATGCCAGAAAAATGAAAAGATTGAAGGGAATCAACCGTCGGGCAATGGTTTTGACCCCTAGTCGGGAGTATCCGGCTCCGAAAACGGAAAAACCAAGCAGCGGGACAAGCACGGCATAAGAACGAACGGTTGAAACCGCAAGAATCATCAACAGTGCCGCAAGAACCCGAGTCCGCGGATCAAATTGCTCAATCAGGTGAGAAGAATGGTGACTGTGTTCCGATGCTGCGGAAATCATGCCGGGTGCTGCTGCCAAACTCTTATACGACGACCAGTATTTTACACAATTTTACACAAAAATGGTTCAAAAGCGAGACCAACGTGCTTGCCGTTCCCTTCCCTGACAGACTCAAGCCGGTTGGAAAGCCCTGAAAATGCAGGCCACTTTGCATCTATTCATGATTTATTCATTGAAAATATCAAACAACAATGAAATATTTGATAAATCATTGATTTTTGTATAAATTTTTCATTTTCATTGTGTTTTTAACTTGACTAGCTGGACATTTTAGACAAAAGTGATAAAATAAGTGACTTTTCCTGATTATTGTGCTAAAGTTTCTGGATGACTTGGTTGCCCAAATTTGGAGAACATGCGTGAACATTTTATTTGCAACAAGTGAAGCGGTGCCATTCGCCAAAACCGGAGGGCTGGCCGATGTCAGTAGTTCGTTGCCACTGGCACTGTCACAGATCGGTCATAACACCGTTGTGATCATGCCCGCTTACAAGCAGGCTTTGCGAGCAGGACAGCCGACCCAACCCCTTGGAATCGACTTCAGTATCCCGGTCTGGAATAAAACGGTCTCCGGAAGTCTGCTGGAAAGCCGACTCCCCAATTCCAACGTTCCGGTTTACCTGGTTCTTCAGGATCAGTATTTCGACCGTGAAGGACTCTACAATCACCGTGGCGAAGACTACGCCGACAATTGTGAGCGGTTTGTCTTCTTTTCCCGGGCGGTGCTGGAAACCATTCGTCTTTTGGGATTGAGCGTCGACGTGCTGCACACCAACGACTGGCAAACGGGCTTGATTCCGGCCTACCTCGAAACCATGTACCGAAAGTTTCCCGGTTACGAAAAAATCATCAGTGTTCATACGATCCACAATCTTGCCTATCAGGGGGTTTTTTGGCATTGGGACATGTGCCTGACGGGGCTCGACTGGAAGTATTTCACTTATGAAAACATGGAGTTTTTTGGCAAGCTGAATCTGCTGAAAACCGGGATCATGTTTGCCGACGGACTGACGACGGTCAGTTTGCGTTACGCCCGGGAGATTCTCACGGAAGAGTTCGGTTGCGGTTTGCATGGCGTGTTGCAACACCGTCACGACAAACTTCGCGGAATTCTCAACGGCGTTGACACCGACCACTGGGACCCGGCCAAGGATGAAAGTCTCGCGACAACCTATAATGTAGAAAACGTCCTGGAACGCAAACTGATCTGCAAATCGGCCCTCCTGCGTGAAATGGGACTTCCGGAACGTGAAGGATCCCCCCTGATCGGAATCGTGGGACGACTCGCCTCGCAGAAAGGGATTGATCTGGTCGTGGATGTGATGCCGTATTGGGTTGAAAACCATGACGTTCAGTGGGTCGTACTCGGCACCGGAGACCCCGCCCTTGAACATAAGCTCGAAGAACTTGCGTCGCAATATCCGCAAAACATCGCGGTCAAACTCGGGTTTTCCGATCCTTTGGCCCATCGTATCGAGGCCGGTTCCGACATGTTCCTGATGCCGAGTCGCTATGAACCATGCGGCCTGAATCAAATGTACAGCCTGATTTATGGAACCGTTCCCATTGTTCGTGAAACCGGAGGTCTTGCCGACACGGTTATCGGAATGAACGAAGAAACTCTTGCCAATCAAACCGCCAATGGGTTCAGTTTCAAAGACGCCGATCACAACGGCCTGAACTGGGCGTTGGAACAGGCAATCCATTGTTATCGTTACAATCGCCCCGCTTGGGAGCAACTGACCAAAACCGGGATGGTCCAGGACTGGTCATGGAAACAAAGTGCCGGCCACTATCTGGAATTTTATGAGGAATTGAAAGCGAAGAATGAAAAAAATGAGGTGAATTGTTGACCCGGCTGCTTTTTGTCGTTGTAATTTGCTCTTTATTCTACTTTTCCTTTCTCGTCACGTCCGGTTGTCGATGGTCGGAAGAACCGGTTGGCGATATTTCGGCGGAATCCATCCCGATGGAACCACCGCAACGGATTATTTCCATGTGCCCTTCGATCACGGAAACGATTTGTGCCCTGGAGCTTGAAGACCGACTGGTCGGCGTGTCGCGGTTTTGCAAATTTCCTGAAACGGTTCAAAGTCTCCCCAAGGTCGGCGGTTATCTTGACCCGAATTATGAAGCGATTCTGGAACTCAAACCGGACCTGGTGATTCTGCTCAAGGAAAGCACCGCGATTCAGGAACGGCTCAAAGCCCTCAATATCCGTTGTCTGGCCGTCAATCATCAATCCATCGAAGGAATCCTGGAATCATTCACGCAAATCGGCGATGCTTGCGGCGCTGCAACCAAAGCCGGAGAACTCGTTGCCGACATCCGGGAACGAATCGAAACCCTTGAAAAGCGGTCCGTCGGCAAATCGCGTCCAAAAGTTCTCCTTGCCTTGCGGATGACTCCGGAACGTCGCATTCAAACCGTGATGGTGACCGGAGCCAATCCGTTTTTTCAGGAGTCACTACGAATCGCCGGTGCCGGAAACGCCCAGGAAAATCCGCGAACCCCATTTCCACAAATTTCACGGGAAGGAATCCGCGAACTCAACCCCGACGTGATTGTCGATCTTGCCGGGGCGGAGGTCCGGAATCAATATTCCGCTGAAAACTTCGCCGAAGGCTGGACAGAACTGGGAAACAACATCACTGCGGTGAAAAACCATCGGATTTATCTCATGGCGGAGGACTACGTCCTCATTCCCGGCCCGCGATTCATCCTTTTTATTGAGGATTTGGCCAAAATCATTGATTTTCCTTCACCAATCGTTGATTTTTCCTCACCGTAGCATGGTCTCCCAATCGCTTTCGGAATAGACGCTTTCCTTTTGAAACGCTTTGTTTGCCCGGAACTGTTCGAGAAGATAAAGAGCCTGTTTCCTGATTTTGGCGGCCTCTTCGGGACGATTCATGAGAGACAGCACCCGAATCAGCTGAACATAAGCCTGGAGCACGCTCGGCTGATCCTGAAACTGGGCAATTGTCCGGCGATTTTCCTGCTCCGCTTCGTCGTAATGATCGGGCCCCATGTCGATCAGCAGCGAACCGAGGGCCAGGGCGATATTCCGCCGCAGACGTCTTTCTTTTTCGGGGGTATTGAACGGTCCTTCCTTTTGAAGAAGCAAATTTTGTGCCTTTTGCAAATAAGAAAAAGCGGATTCCTGTTTTTGCAGACGGGTTTGCTGAATTTGCTGCCGGACCTGTTCGAGTTGCGAGGTTTGGGCCTCTTTTTTCAGCATGTCGATCTCACTCAAAAGTGCCCGGGCAATATTATAGTAGGATTCGGGAACCTGCTCGGCATCCGGATAAAGCCGTGTTGCTTCCTCAAGTGCCATGATTGCTTCGGAGTACCGTTTTTCCCCGAACAAGGTCTGTCCCATCAGAAAGTAAGAATCGCGATACACGGCGGCTGAAGGGGACACAACACCATCAAGATTGCTTTGCAACAGGTCAAGAGCCAACTGAGGTTCCTTTTTTTCAAGATAGGCATAACCGGCAGCCAGTCTTACCTGTTCGATAATCGGGGCATTGGGATAGTTTTCCAGGCAAAACTTAAACTCCTTGATCGCTTCGTCAATGAAATCCAGATCAAACAGCATTCTCCCGATGTAATAATGGGCCAACGGCTGATTCGAGAAAATATTGGCTTCCAAATATTGACGATACAGAAGAATGGAATGAAGGAAATCACGTCCTTGCCGATAGTGTTCTGCCGCCGCCCAAAGATTGTCCTGATATTCCGACGTGGTGAACGTCCAGCGTGCAAGTTCATCGTACCATTTTCCCGCCTGGCGGTATTTGGCCTCGATTTCCCGGGTCAGACGTTCCTTGTCGTTGGGATCAGCCGACTCCATTTGTGCCTGCAATGCTCTCACCCATCGTTCGTAAAGTAACGCGTAAACCCGACTTTGATCTTTTTGAGGAATAAGTTCGTGAAAATACCCCAAAAGACGTTCCGCCCTCGGAAAGTCTTTTTGTGTGATGAGGTCTTGAATTGTGCTTTTGGCAAGCTCAATGATGTCCGTCACGGACATCCAGGGGTTGAAATAGTCGGGATTCCTTTTCAAGTCATCAAGTGCACGAGCCAGGGCATCCAGTCCGGCTTGTTCATTTCCATGGATGTACTCCAGATAGGACCAACGGAATGCGGCGGCAATCGCCTCCGAAGACCCGGGAAAAATTCGAATGACGGAATAATAGGTTTCCTTTGCACGGTCAATTTCGCCAAGATTTTCGTAGCTTATTCCCGTGAGAAACAAGGCCAACCGATAATGTTCCGGCTGTTCTATCCCCAGTCCGATAACCTTCCGAAAACGCTCAATCGCTTCACGGTATTTTTGGGTTCCAAGATTTCTCCAGAATTGAATTGCATCGTTTTTGGAGAAATTTTCCGTCTCTTCAAGGGCAAATGGACCGATTGTAGGAGCCAGAAGAGGGAAATCGGCCTGATAAGTGACAGGGGAATCCGTCTGATAAATAACAGGGGGATCGGTCTGATAAGCAACTTTTTTGATCGTGACCGTGTCCTGATGGATAGCCGTATCCTGACGGGGTTGTGGAGGAGTTTCCTCTTTGTTTTCCGGAACAATTTCCTGAGGTTCCGGAGTGGCTTCTTGATTTTTCGGAACGGCTTCTTGATGTTCCAAAGGGACTTCGTATTTGCGACGGGATGATTTTCGTTCTTCCTGTAAAAGTTTCAAATCTTCTTCAGAAAGATCAAGTTGTGGATTTTCTTCCAATATATCCGCCCGACGAAAGGCGGCAATCGCCTGAGCCATCAAAATTTGTCCATAAACCAATTCCTTCATGGCGACAAACGGGGTGTTTGCGGGAATTGTTTTATAGTCCTGGATCGCTTCATCGATATTCTTGAGATGCAAATGGATTTGTGCCCGTAAAAGGATTGCTTCCTGATAATCCTTCTCCAAAAAAGGAGGAATACTGAGAAAAATGTTGATATTTTCAAGAGCTGCCTGATAATCCGGACGGGGACTTAAAAAGTAGGCATTGGCCAGGTACCAGTGGATGATTCGTTTTTCGGGAAACCCAAGCGTCAGAGCCTCTTGGAGAGGTGAGATGGCATTTTCATATTTCTGTGCTAAAAAAAGTGTCTTTCCGAGATAAAAAAGTCCTTCCGCCTCCCGGTTGACAGGAAACCCCATTTTGTGTGATTCCGCAAGTGCATTTGCAGCATGGAGATACAGTGATGTTTTGTCCTTTTCGTCAATATTGGCAAGATCGGTCTGTCGGCAAAGGGAAATCCCAATAATAAAGTTGGCCATACTCCGTTTCAGCACATCGTTTTTTTGGCTGTAATGCAACACGCTTTGTGAAAATCTTCGAGCCTCGTCATAAGCACCTTGATGAAAGGCAGTTATCGCCATTTCCAGTGTCGGACGTCTTAGTTCCAATGTCAACAAAAAGGTCCACCCGATGAGAAAAAGCGTGCCGAGCCCCAAGGAAATGGAGGAAATGAAAAAAGACGTTGATTTGTGATCTATAATCCATTTTTTGACGCGAGCCGTAATCGCCCGGGGAGACCAACCGGTCGACAATACAACCTCTTCCTCATCGTCATCAAACCGACTGCGACGTGTTCCGAGATCGTTATCGTCTTGAGGAGAAATCATGTTTTTTCTACAACAACTCTACTGCCAACCATCAATCGACCGGCATTTTCCTTGTCTGCCCTGCCAGTCAGGCTGGCGACAGGCAGGCCCTTGTGTCCTTTGTGAAATTTTTGTGTTCCTTGTGGTTCAATAATTTTACCACAAAAAGAGCAAAAGGTTGTACAATGTTCACAAAGAAAACGTCATTTTTATGGCGTTGCATGGTATCGTTTAAGTAAGGGGATGACCAACTTGACTCCACACTTACTCGGAATACGCTCTATCTTTGTTCCTTGTAGGTCAGATAGCTCAAAGCTGCGAGAACACCTGCCGCAATAATAAAACCGGCATCAAGAATCATGGAACGACCAAACGGAACTGCCACCACGAGATCGACAAGAAACAGAAGCAACAATAATGCCGAAACCACAAGAGAAAATAGACAAAGTACTTTTGGCATGGAGTGATATTGGTTGCGAATGAAAACATTCTTTTCTGGTTGACGGATGTTTTCGGTTATACCGATCGTCGATGTTTGGAGACTTTGCGCAAGACACAAGAACAGTATAGCTTGTATCTGAGTTTACCACCACTCCCTTTTGATGTTTCTTCACTATTTTTCTCTGAATTCCCATTGTTGCTCCAAGGAAGACTCGGAATATACGGAGGAAGGAATCGTTGTAAGAGGATTTTTTTGATTTTTTTGACTATTTTTCATAACAGGAAATTTGATCGTGAATGCCGTTCCTTTTCCTAACGTGCTTTCCACCCGTATTTTTCCGTGATGGGCCTCAACAATTTCGCGACACGTGGAAAGCCCCAATCCGGTTCCGCCGTGACCAGAATCATCGGGCGCATTTTTTGAAGAATAAAAGGGTTCAAAAATCGAAGAGAGTTGATCGGAAGGAATACCGCAACCATAATCACGTACTATGAAATTGACGGTTTCGCTATGAGGATCAACATCCAATTTGATCACCAATTTTCCTCCACTTGGCATCGCTTGTCTTGCGTTAATCAAAAGATTCAAAAGGACTTGCTGAATTTGATTACCGCTGGCAAAAATCTCCGGGACAATTTTGATCTGTTTTTCAACGGAAATTCGGTACTTATTCATTTCCCGTTCCAGGAGCAAAAGGACATCGTCGATCAATGTTGCCAGTTGTGTCGGCTCAAAGTCTTTTTTTCTGTTTCGCGCCATGCCAAGAATCGTGCTTGTCACCTTTGCGGCACGATTGGCGGCGTTCAGGATTTTATCAAGCGATTTCGTCCGGGTCGGCTCGTCGGAATGGCGCAACCCAAGTTTTGCATAGTTGATAATTGTCGTCAAAATGTTATTAAATTCATGCGTCGTGGTGCTTGTCAATTCCCCCAAAGCAGCCATCTGCTCCGACCGGGCAAGCTGCTGCCGGAGCTTCTCGATTGTTTTTTCAGCGGTTTCACGATCACAATTTTGTGTCATGGCGGTCATTCATTCCAAAATTTTTCTGGTGTCAGTATATCGTAGCCGGTAGGGGCAGTCGTTTGGCCAATAGACGTTCCAACCGCTTGCGTTAACGGGATCAAACGCCCGTGCCAAACGTGCCGTTTGATCGCACTATTCCCAAAGAGTTTGAACTCGTAAGGACAAGCGGGGTCCAGCGTCCGTACGCTGGCCCGTCGGGAGGCATTTTTTAAACGTCCTATGGTGATATGTTTCACAACTTTCCAAATTCACTAACCCGGAACGCACATGTCAAAGGACGTTGAAAGTGTCTCCGACGGGCAACGTGCCGTTGCATCGCCCAGCGTGCCGCTGGACTGCAATATTTCTCACGAGTTTTATGCCGGAACCGGTATGGGCGGTCATTTGGCCAACAGACGTTCAAACCGGCCTGAGTATAAAATCGGTAAAAAAGTCTTTTCCTGCCAGTAGTATCGGTATTATCACTCTATCGCTAAAATTTTTTATTGGTGTTGATACTGAGATTTTTGCAATAATTATCAATAATTTCCACCACAATCGATGAATATTGTGAAATTTTAAGAAAAATGATCAAAAATGATCCATCGAAATGAAGATTTTAGAGCCGTTTTCAAATTAATCAGAAGCTTTTCCGCTCCCGTTGGTCGCTACTTGGTTGGCATCGTGTTTCCAAACTAATTCGGAATGCACTCCAGCAAAACATGATTTTTGTTTCGATAAATGTTTGCTTTCCATGAATTTTTCAATTCCTTTGGAACCAAAATGATTTGTCCGGCATCCAAGTCCGAGTAACGACTCGATGTTTTTATCCGCCGACCTCATTTTGGCAGGTCTGACCTTAATTTTGGCTGGCTTGGCCTCAAATTTTGGCTGGTCCGGACCATTTTGACAGGTCGAATGAAAATCTAGGAAATTCGGGATAAATAACTTGACGTCAACTCCCGGTCGAATCATTATGAATATGTCGCAAAATATAGAAACATGTCGTGAAAATTGGAAAATGCTCATTTTTCTATAGCAATCCCAATATTTTTATATTTTTTCTGTAACAATCTCATCTGTCCCAAGAACCCAGATAAAAAAAAGGTCATTCGCCAATGTCACTGTTCGAAATTACCAAAAAGTTGACGGATATTTTCAGTGAAGTCTTCTCTTCGAAAGACAAAACAAGGAAAAGTCATACGACGAAATATCGCAAACTCATGATTGATCCGCTGGAAGAACGACAACTCTTGAGTCTCAATTCCGTCTTGACGCTGGAACAGTTCGTCAATCAACAGCATCCGACCATCATCACTCAAAGCACTTCTTCTCTTATCGGTCAGAGTCTGAGCATGCCCGCTTCTCTTACCCAGTCACTCCTTGAGATTCCCGGATATACTTATGCCAAGGGAAACAACACCTACTACGAAACACCCTGGAGCAATGAAAGCCTCGCCGGAAACAACCAGGGTGATTTCGTGATCACCTGGGCCCAGAACGATTACGTGGTCAACCCGGAATGGACCATGTACACCTACAATTACAGTGATTATGTCGAGGGATACCTCAAAGCGCATCCGGGAGTATTAGAGGCAAACATTCCGATTCCCGATCCGTTCCTCAAAGACTCCAAAGGAGAATACTACAACAACTGGAACGTTTATGCCCGTTATTACACAGACGAGGTTCAGAGAATCACACTTCCCGTCGAGTTGACGAACAACAACGTCCCCATCAAGGGGGACACCGGCATCGGACGGGCGACGTTGGTTTACGCGCCTTACGAAGTGCAGAGATTATCTTTGAAAACGGCAAATGAACCTTTCGCTTTCGCCCGGGGAGACATGGTTGGAACGTTTATTCTGGGTGGAATCGATATCAACGGGGACGGCATCCTGGAATGGACGCAACCGATTTCATACAACGAAACCGACAATCCGCTCATTTCTGCAGAGCGAATCCGGCTGGCTCTTGAGGAGCTCGGCGGGGATTTCGCAGGGGTGACGGTGACGCCGCTTTCGGGGCGCGATTTCGATATTACGTTCGGTGAGTCAGCCATGGGGAAAAACATGCCGGAAATCCAGTTTCGCAACATTAACCTGACCGGGTTTTATGCGGGAGGGGTGATCACAACCGTCAGTGAGCCGATCCTTGTGACGAATTACGACATCTTCGGAAATTCCATCGGTTTCGTTGTCGACCCGAACGATCCGCAAGTGACGGCCAACAATATTCAGGCGGCCATGAACGGAAGCATTGTGAGAAATCCGTATGCACTCACCATTATCGCGCCGGGTATGGAATACGCGAATCTCAGCAACACTTACACCGATTATCCCGACGGTCCGATCTTTTCCATCTATCAGGGGCCCACGGTCAACGTCAATCTTGTGAGAGACGCCAATGGCCAATTGCTCAAGAATGTTTTCGACATCACATTCGTCGACGGGTCCGGAAAAATTGATCATCCGGAATTGGTGATCTGGAGTGCCGTCGACGAAAACAAAGTGGAATACGTCGGTTATGACACGGATACGTATTCCGTCCAAACGCTCAAACAGCCGAGTCAGCAGTTCCGGGTTAATGAGCCGGAACCGAATAATCCGAACGCAGCGGTCCCGGTGGAGCTCAACCAGTTGAACCCCACCGTGGCGATGGATGCCGACGGTGATTTCGTGATCGCCTGGCAAGGAGAGGTTCGCGGCAGCAACAATACGATCACGTCGAACATCTATGCACGCCGTTTCACTCCTCAGGGAATCGTCGACCCATTGATTATCGAAAGTTCAAGTTCATGGTTTTATACCGACGGGGCCACAAGCCTGCAATATCAAAAGGATTATTACGGTGACATCGTACTCGACAGCAATGGGAAACCGATTCCTCTCAACACGGCCGTCCAGGGGGTTCGCCCCACCAGTAACGTGTTTCAGGTGAACTCGTTTACCAACGGTGAACAGATGCAACCTGCAATCGGGATGGACCGCGACGGAAATTTCATCATTTCGTGGAGTAATTTCCGCCAAACGAATTCCTATTTCACCGGAATTTACGCGAAATGGTACGACCGTGACGGAAACGCCCTGACTACGGACATTTCCATTTCCAGCCAGAGCGGCATCAGTGAGTTCCTGCCGCTGATACATTCCAGCGTGACGCTCAGTAACGATGGCTATGCCGTGTTCACCTGGTATGACGGTGTCGACGCGAACACGGACGCCCTCATACTCCTCACCAGAGCGCATTATCAGGTTTATGCGCCCAACGACCATGTCAATCCTATCGCCACGGGGATCATCGGAGGAGACGGCGATACATGTGCGATCAACGCGCATGTCGCCTTCGATTGGAACAACCGTTTCCTTATCACATACACGAGAAACTATCCGTTTGGTTCCGGAGACATTCAGCTCAGCGATGCGTATGCGGAAGTGTACGTCATCAATCCCGTCGACAACACCGTGATCAAGGCCACCGATTCGTTCCGCGTGACGGCACGCGATGTTTGGACCGGGTCCGATTGGACCTGGCCCGCGGCCCAGCTCAACACGGTCGGCGGGTTCGACGCCGACGGCGACATGGTCTTTGCCTATCAAGGTTACGGGCCGGATTTCTCGATGAACAACCTTTTCAACCTTTCAATGAGCTCCTACAACAATGCGGTTGCCTATCTCAGGGGGCTTATCAACAGCAATAACAACAGCGACCTTCTCGATTTTTTCAATCCGGCTTATGATGTCGTCCCCATGGAGTGGAGCCCTATCCCCTACAGTGGTTTTGACGTAAGTCTTCTCCTTGGTAATCCCAGCAACCTTGGTGCGGTTGATGTTGATTTTGCGATTCGTTACTATCTCATTATCGCCCAAAAGCGGAGAAACTCGAGTGGACAGTTGGCCACGCCTGACCAGTTGGGGCGTTTGAACGCGATCCTCGAAACCGTGTACGGACCGCTTCGTGGCAGTGCCAACGACATCATGACGACCAGCTTCAACAACGGTAATGCGTCATTCGGCGTCGCCAACTCCTCCGACGCGATCGTCAGTTCGGTGCGCGACGGAGAGAATTACCGCTTTTATATTTCCGTTCCTTATTTTCCTTCCATCGACCCCGATGACCCGAATGGTAACGGGACCATCGCCGGGGGAAATATCAATCTCCGGTGGTGGCGGTATTCTGAAACCAATGGAATCATCACATCATCTGGCTCCATGGACATGACCCTCCCCCTGGTGTTCACGAATAGCAATTTTGACCCTTATGAAACGCTGAATGCCTGGAATGCCTGGGACGGCCCACTGTGTTCCTTCGGACTTTTCGCTCCGTCAACCGACCGCGAACACCCCGTTAACAACAGTATCAGCCCTGCCGCCGTCACGCTTCTTACGCCTGTCAATTACTACAGCTCACTTTTGGGGCCCTTTGGTGGTCCCCTTCAACTTGAACTCAATGCACGTGCCGGGACGCCATGGGCACTTCCCAGCTATTTGCTTTCTGACGGCTCCATGGGGTACTGGGTTTACGAAGTCGTTCTGCAGGGCGGTGCCCATGACACCTCATTCGATTTCTCCTACTTGAACGGCACCTCACTCACCATTAAGGGAACCCAAGGAAATTTCAGCGGATACTATGACATTACCGTCGAAAATTACGGAAACCCCGGGACGGAACAACTCACTCCCGGAATTCACGTGCTTCCGAACGGTTCTTATGTGGTTTCATGGGTCTCGGATGTACGATCGACCTCTGGGCAGCTGATCGACCGGAATATCAATTTCCGCTACATCAAGGAAGACCAAGACAACGCCGGCCCGATTGTGACGGACCTTATTTTGCCCAACGGCGAACGATTGGCCAACAACGGAATGGTGACCAGTGCCGTCAAGCAAATGGTCGTCACATTCGACGAGGAAGTCAATGCCGTTTCCAACCCCAGAGACCCCAATTACGTCCACAGCGTCCTGAATCCGAACAACTGGGCAATCCTGAAAAACGGCGTCGAAATTGCCGGTATGATCACCAACATTTCGTTCGGAATGAGTCGGTCACGGGATCTCGCCACAACCGGAACGCTCTCTTACGGCTCGAACAAATGGGAAGCCGTGATTGAATTCGACGGCAACGGCTTTGCCAACGGTGATATTCCATTGGGTGACGGGTCTTACGAACTGATTCTCAAGAAAAGCGTCACGGACGTGGCCGGAAACGCGCTGGGACGGCAGGGACTCAACCCCAACGGCTCAGATTTCTCGCGGAAATTCACCATTTCCGTCATTGACGGAATTCTCGAATTCGGAAAAGACCCCAACTCCGAGGGAAACAACTACGAAGACAAGCAGGTCAACATCGAAATTCAGCCGGGCGATCAAAACACCCGGGATGAGTATGGGCTGGACACGCCGTCGAACCCCCAATCGGTGGCTTCCGATGCCGAGGGAAATTTTGTCGCTGTCTGGACCGGTCCCGACGGAATCTGGGCCAAAATTTACCGTCAAACATTCACGATGGATGATTACGGCAACCGTGTCAGCGACGGCGGAGTCGGGGTGTTTGAATTCAAGGTGACGGACAATCCCAACGATTATTACGCCTCCGTGGCGATGGACGCGGATGGTGATTTCGTCATCACGTGGGTTCGCAGCTCAACAATCACCGACGCCAAGGGAAAAGTCGTCAATTCCAAGGACATTTACGCCAAGGCGTTCAACGCCAACGGAACCGAACGGACCAAAATGAAGTACGACGGGTCCGTGGTTTCTATCGGCGAGTTCCGTGTCAACAGCGAGATGGGGGGACTCCAGAATTATCCGAAAATTGCAATGGATTTCAAGGGCGATTTCGTCATCACCTGGGAAAGTTTCAGGCAGGAAGAAAACAGCTACAATTACAGCTATGAAATTTTCTATCAGCGTTATGACGCCGCCTGTAATCCGCTTGGAACGATTGATGAGATTCAGATGATTCAATTCCTCAACCGTCCTTCGCCGGGAACGAAGTTCAAACTTGAGTTTTACGGAGTCAAAACCGAACTGATTGAAATCAAGCAAAATGATTACGAAACGGCCATTGAGATAAAGAATAAACTTGAAAAACTCACGATCAACGGCATGCAGCTGAAAGTAGAAGTCGAGGCGGGTTCCGCGGGCCGAATTTATATTCAGTTTATCGGTGAATGGAGCGGCATGGATGTTCCGCAAATCAATGTCGTTAATACCCAAACGGACCCGATCATTTGGGTCGACAAAAAGACCAATCAGGCGATCATGTCCAGCACCATGGTCGACGGTGCTTCCGGTGAACTAAGAGCCAATGAAACGACTCTCGGCGACCAACGTTATCCTTCCATCGCGATGGGACCGCTCGGTGATTTCATCATCACCTGGACCAGCAAGGGACAAGGAGCCGACAGTCCGATCGAAACGAATATTTATGCAAGGAACTTCCCGTCGAATGATTCGATTCGAAGTCAGGTGGCGCAAACGTCTCTGGCGGAAAAACTTGACGCCTCGAAGCCGAAACCGACTCCGGAGGACCCTCAGAGCGATTTGCCTTATCAACCGATGATCGTGACGGCGGACAATCCGGCGAATCACGTGATTACTCCCAACTCGGGAGAGTACACGGGAGTCGTCCTGGTCACCATCAATCTCGGAAACGGTATGGTGGGTTATGGAAGCGGAACGCTTCTGACGAGCGGATTCCACATCCTCACCGCCGGACACGTTGTTTCCGATGATTTCGGCAATCCTTTCAATCCTGCACAAGTCACGGTGACATTCCATTTGGCTTCCGGTACCGTGACCATCGGCGCGAGCGAAATTTTTGTCCATCAATCCTATGACGGGAATTACATCGGAACGGCAGACATTGCCATTATCCGTCTGAGCGAAGCGGCACCACGGGCGGCGCAGCGTTACGACATTTATCGTGGAAGCGGTGAGATAGGGTCTGTCGTCACCAAGGTCGGTTACGGGACCACCGGAACGGGAACGCTTGGAGGAGACACCTTTGATCTCCTGAAGCGTTCCGGACAAAACCGTTACGACGCAAGCGGCAGCATTTTCGGAACAATTTATACCGATGATTATTTCACCCCGGCGACACTTGCTTGTGACTTCGATGACGGCACCGATGCCCACGATGCTTTTGGACAGGTCTTCGGAATCAAAGACACCGGACTTGGGAACGATGAAGTATCTACTGCTCCCGGCGACTCCGGCGGTCCCGGTTTTATCACCGATTTTTCAGGTAGACAGCTCATCGCAGGTGTCACAAGTTACGGCATCATCGTGGCAGGGAGTCACGACGTCAACCCCGGATTAAACTCGAGTTTCGGCGATTTCTTTGTCGACGTCCAGGTTTCTGAATACGCCGGATGGATTGATTCCATTGTTTCCAATGCGTCTCCGGAATATCTCGTGAACGAAACGGAAAAAGGGAATCAAATTTGGTCAGATGTTGCCATTAGTGCTACAGGCGAAGTGATTTTCACCTGGACCAGTTATGGTCAGGACGGCGGCGGTGACGGGCCGGGCTACTTCGTCGACGGACAAGCCGGCGTCTACGCGCGACGCTTCAATCTTGATGGAATGCCCGCCAACGTCTACAATCCGGTAACCGGAGAGTATGAAGCGGCTCATGAATTTCTCGTCAATGACTACGTCGTAGGAAACCAGTATTATTCGTCCATTGCTGCTGCCGCCAATGGTGATTTTATCATCACTTGGGAAAGTTTCCAGGATCATCCGAAAACCGACAGCGGCTTTGCCGACGCCAATTCCACGACCTATGGAATTTATGCGAAACGTTACGTGAATACCGCGACACTCAACAAAGCCATGTTGGACTTGAGCATCCTGGGACCACCGCGTTACGGATTGCCCGACTACACGTATTACATTCCCGGTTACGGAAACGTTGGTTTCAGCGGAGAAATCGGAAGAGAAATCCACGTCAATAAAAATCAAGTGGAAGGTGATCAGACCGGAACCACTGTCGCGGTGAACTACAATGGAGACGCCGTGATCGTGTTCCAAAGCGACCGGCTCGACAGTAACAAGGATATCGACAAAGACAATCCCAGGGATGTTTTCTATCGAGTTCTTCCCCTTCAGAAAGACCAGACGGGGCCGATCGTCACCGATGTCGTTGCCGTCGTGGACACAACGGTTTACAGGAAAGATGCCAATGGAAATCTGATTAGAGACGTCGATGGATATCCGATTCCGGAAACCGACGGAAGCGGTAAAATTGTTCGGGCAACCGAGCTTGTCGGTGTTGCCAACGGCACGGTTCTCGATGGACTTGTTCATCAGATGGTCATTACTTTCAGTGAGGAAATGCTCGACAGTTTCGGCGGTCGAAATTCCAAGTACATCACCGACATATCCAACTGGACATTGTCTCGCAACGGAGTGCCGATCATGGGATTGATATCGAACATCGAATTCGGTTACAACCTGACCCACACAAACGGAATCATTGATCCGAATGCTCCCGCGACGGGAAAATGGGAAGCCATCATCACGTTTGACGGCAACGCCAATCCATCGGATGGAGATCAGCCGCTTCTGACCGGATTCTATCAGCTGACCATCAAAGACAACGTGACCGACCTTGCCGGAAACAAACTCGACGGCAATTACGATGGTCGCCCCGGAGGAAATTTCACTCGCACATTCTACGTTTTCAGTGATCCCAATGAAATCGGTGGTGATGACGATAACGACCCGACCTGGGATCCGACGGATCCCAGTCTGCCGAACCCGAAAGTGCCGGATAGTGAGGCATTCAGAACAACCTTGTTCGATCAGAACCAACCGGCAATCGCATCCAGGGAAGACGGAAGTTTTGTCATTGTCGCGGTTGATTACGGCAGAGAGGCCATGTACGCCAAAACAAATGAAAAAATTGAAGGAATCGGAACCATCGGAATGCTTTACGAGGGCTACGGTGATATCATCATGCGGCGATACGACAAGTATGGAAATCCCAATGGAAATGACATCGTGGTCAATGCCGCCCCGGGTTATCAATATGGCGACCAGACGAGTCCTGCTGTGGCCGTTGACAAATACGGAAATACGGCCGTCGTCTGGTGCGGCCGGGGACCCGCGATTGAGTCCGGAGTTTTCTGCCGTATTTATGACGCCTACGGTATGCCGGTCGATGGCATCTTCCAGGTGAACATTGGTTATGACGGTGAACATTTTGCTCCGAAAGTGGCTTTTGACGGGCAAGGCAATATTGTCGTCACCTGGCTCCAATACGATAACGACACTCGCGGAGACGTCATTTGTGCCCGCGTTGTCTCAGCATACGGACCGATATCCGGAACGCCGAGTGATCCTAAAAGGAGCGACATCGTTATTGCTTCTTCTTATGGCGTCAGCATCAGGGAATATGACCTTGCCATGGATGATTCACAGCATCTCGTACTGACCTGGAGGATGTACGATTCCACGACAAAAACGGATGATATTTTCGCAAAAGTGATGACATTGAACGTGAATCCCGTGACATACACGGTTTCGTTCACGACAAATGTCAACAACTTCCGTGTCAACACTCACACTCCGAACAGTCAAATTACCCCGAAAGTTGCGATTTCCAATAACGGAACGTTTGTCATCACCTGGGCCAGTGAATACCAGGAAACCGGCAAACCGGAAGATCAACTCGGCGTCTACGCCAGACGTTTTGCTCTCAATGGTACCGCGTTGCCTATTCTCGGCAAGACAACAGACGCGCAAATCAATGTGGTCACCAAAGGAAATCAATTCCTGCCGGGTGTTTCGATGGCGCCCAATGGAAATTTTGTGATCACTTGGACGACATTCGACCAGGAAGGCCAGAATTACGATCCGGAAGAAGGAATGATCGTCAAAGATTACAGCGTTATGGTTCGTGCCTTCAACAGCAGCGGAAATGACCTTGAAGGCGAAACCAACTATTACCGCCAAGGGAGTTCCAAGGAACATCGGGTCAACGGAACAATCATCGGGGACCAGATGAACTCCGTGGTGACGATGAACAACGACGGTTTTGCCGTCGCTTGGGTCGGTCCCGGTGCGATTTACCCCGAAATGATTCCCGACCCGGACACGGAAGGAGAATTCATCATTTTCCTGGAGCATACCACCGACATCTGGTACAGGGTTTATCGCAGTGGTAGCAACATGGGACGTCCTGCGTCAACAAAGACAAGTACGATGACGACGACCAATAAAAGTTATGGAAGCAGTTATGCAGGATTGGCACCCGGTGCTTATTCGTCGTCGAATTTGGAATACGCAACCATTGTCGGCACGGAAGGCAACGACGTGATCGAAGTGACGGTCGGGGCCAATGGCATCATCACCGTCGTGATCAACAAGGAGTCGCGAACACTTGCGAGTACGGTCAAAACGGTGTATTTCCAGGGACTTGGCGGAAACGACACGATCATCATCAATGGCACCAAGGTCAACGACGTTGCCGTGTTCAACGCCGATGACAAATATGTTTCTCTCAGTGCAAACGATGGTGCCTATAAATTTGTCGCCACGGATTTTGAGACCGTGACGATCAACGGTGCCGCCGGACAGAACACGCTTTCCGTGGTGACTGCCAAAACAGGAAACAAGCTGGAAATCAGTCCGGGACAGTTGATCCTCTCCGGTGGCGGACTCCGTTACACGGCCAATGGATTCCAGAATGTGAGTGCGAATTCCTCAAGTTCCACAGATCAGGTTTATCTCTATGATTCCGCGGGCGACGATCATGTCGAAATGCTTCCCGGCGAAGTGATCATGACCGGATCAGGTTTCCGTCATGCCGTTTACGGATTCAGAAACGTCACGGCCTATTCCACCAAAGGAAACGATACGATCAAGATGTATGGAACGGCAGACGGGACGAACTCGCTGTTGAGCACCGCAACGACGACATCGTTGATTTCCGGTTCCGTCAGAAACGTCGCAAAAGGATTCAAGGACGTCGTCGTCTACGGAAAAGGCGGATCGAATCAGGCGATGTTCCTCGGAACCCAGTTCAATGATACCTATAGCGGCTCGGTTGATTGTTCGGCCATGTATTTCGGCGGTTACTACACTTCGGTCACGACATTTGGATTCCAAAAAGTCACCGTGGATGGAAACGGCGGATACAACAAAGCGACCATCAGCGGTGCGGCGCGTGGAAACTCCCTCACCGTGAGCGATGACGGATCAAAAGCCGTTCTTTCCGCCCTCCAATACAGTCAAACCCTCAAGAACTTCTCCAGTGTGACTGTCCTCGGCAGTTCGGGAGATACGGCGACAGTAACGACATCAAGTCGCGGCAAGGTGGTCCAGTCGGATGACACCGTGTATCAATTCCTCATTGACGATCTGGAACTTTACCGTTTGATTGCATTTGATCATGTGAAGGCCAAGAACAGCAGCGGCGCCGAAATTCCGATTGAAAAAACAACGGAATACCTCCTCAAAACCGGTGCTTTGAAAAAATAGAGGATTAGACTGTGGACGATAGGCTTTAGGCTGTAGGTTTTCTCTTGGAATCTACAGCCTAAAGCCTACTAAAATCTATTCCTCCAAAATCATGTCCAGTCCGGCGATGAATCTGTCCTGGCCGATAAGGCCGATGCTGCGGATTTTGCGGCCGCAAAGCGTGCAGTCACTTTTCCAACGTGTGCCGGGTGCCTGTTGCTGTAATTTCATGCGTTCCTCATAAATCCGGGCTCGTTCCTCCGCGTCGTTGATGAGTTTGACGTACTCTTCAAGCGTGCATGGTGAGTCTTTGGTGCCGAAAACATGGCACCAATTATTCGAGAGACCAATTTCGCCATTGCTTTGTTCCCAAGGTCCGATACGGCCAATGTGGAAGGTCAGCCAGTAAAATTGCGGGTCTTTTTCAATATCATTGACGTCTCGGAGGAAATTCGTCAAAATCTGATCATCGGAGAACGCCAGGTCGACGAGACGGTCGATGAGACGTTGACGTAAGTGGTCGGGACGGTTGGTCATTATGTGTTTCCTTTTGTAAAGAGTAAAAATAGGTAAAAGGATGAACACAAACAACGTGATGTTCTGCTTCAAGAAATGGAAGCGGGACGCCACGCTGTTTCAGAACGGAGACTTCCCTTGCACATAACTACAAGTGTACCACTTCTCCGAAAAGAAATGGTGCTGGTCATCTCCGCAAGTAACCTCCCGTGACGCCCCAGAGGGGCGAAACGTTGAGGTTACATATTGTTGCATTTTCACCCGGAAAATCCGGTTTATGTTGGAAAATGTCGTTTTCTGAAACAGTATGCTTGCGGTCTAAATTGTCAATCTGCCGTCACTTCAGGCAGCATAATTTCAAAAATCCTTAAAAGATCAAAAAACAATGTCAAAAACTCAATCATTACAGTATAAGATTATTGAAAACAAATGACAAGAGGTGAATTTCAAACACCGGAGCCGGTATAGGCACGGAAAACTCATGAATTGGGAGTCAGGAATGAGGAATTGCTCTAAGCACGATGATTGGCGAAGAGGAGTTCGATTTTTTCCTTCACCGCGGCGCCGAGTGCCTGTTGCAGTTTGGTGATGTATTCCTTGGGCAGCGCGTCGTTTCGAGCAGTCTCGCCGGCAATCTCCTTGAAGCGTTTCCACATGGCAAGGCGGTTGTCGGCGTAAATGTTCATCTTGCAGATTCCGTTTTTCACCGCGTTTTGAATCTGATCGTAAGGCGTCCCCGATCCGCCATGCAGGACAAGAGGAACCTTGCTGACGGCATCAAGTTTTTGCAGTCGCGGTATGTCGAGATTCGGCAATTGGGCGTAAACCCCGTGGGCCGTTCCGATCGACACCGCCAAGAGATCGACGTCGGTCTCGTTGACGAATTGAATCACTTCTTCCGGTTCGGTGAGAACGTTTTCGACCCGTTGGCTCGCCTTGAGATTCAAGCCTCCGACAAGTCCGAGCTCCGCTTCCACCGACGCTCCATACGGTTTTGCCATTTCGACAACTTTACGGGTGATTGCAACGTTTTCCTCAAACGGCAGGCTCGACCCGTCGAACATGACCGAAGTGAATCCACAATCCAACGCTTTTTGAATCACCGCAAGATCGGTCGCGTGGTCAAGATGCAAGGAAATCGGTATGTTATAATAAGGGGCGACTCCACGGATGAGCGTCGGGAAATACCACCACGTCTTTTCATCGACTTCTTCCGAGTAGAGCATCAAAATCACCGGTGCCCGAGACTCCTCGGCGGCGTCGAGAATCCCCCGAACCATCACGTCGGCGATACAATTGAATCCCGGAACCGCATAATGTTTTTCACGGGCGTCTTTGAGCATTTCCTTCGTTGTCACAAGCATTTGTCGTCTTTCCTGTTGTTTTTTATCGTTTTTCTGTTATACCATGAACGCCATAAACTTAAACTTTGTGTTCTTTGTGTAACCCTTTGTGCCCCTTGTGGTAAAATATTTTAACCACAAAGTTCACAAAGATTTTCACAAAGGACACAAGGAGAAATGTCAGCTTTATTGGCGTTTTATGGTATATTTGGCCTAATCGTGCATCACTGCCCCCCAAACCGGGCAAAAAAGAAGCATATTGCCATGATTTTATCCCATAAGAATCAAAACAAAAGGGGATTTCACGAAAAAATTCTCATCGGCCAAATACCATGACGCGACCGATGACGTTTTTGATCGGGAGAAAAGGGGTTTCCCATGCCCGACTGTCCTCCGAAAAACGACTGTTGTCGCCAAGAACATAAAGGGAATTTTCGGGAACCGTAACGGAATTCCGTCGCTCAAACGACAGCCGACAGTCCGGGGTTTCCGTATGATAAATGTCACAAAAAACTTTCTGATGGTGAACCCCCGCTCCTTTGATCCGGAATGAAGTTTTTTCATTTTTCCCAATTCCCCAAGTCTCACAAAAATGTTCTTCAAACGGAATGCAAAACACCATTTTTCCGTTGACCGCCAGAAGCAGATGCCGGTCAAAAGTCGAAATCGTAATTCTCCGTTTTTTTGCAAGTCGTTCATAATGTTCATGTTGTTCATATTTGACATGGATCATCTCTCCACTCACGGAAAACTGAACGCAAAAATGATCGAAAATCATGATTTCAAGCGGTTTTTCCTCGGATACGTCCCAATCCAGCTCCAGCATCAAATCCTGCAACAAGCTCGTGTTTTCGGCACGACCACCCAGCCATTGATTTTCGGCACGTTCATTGGTGATCCCGAAACCTGCAGAGGCTTCCGGTTCCGTCAGAAACATGTTTCGGAAATGAGGAACCGGTTTTCGAGGAGAAAAACTGAGAAAATCCTCTTGGTTTTCCCAGATGCCATACTCGACAGGAATTCGCGTCTGTTGCTGAACGGAAAACGGTTTGAGCAGACGTTTGCCGTCGATGAAAATGTCCCCCCCGGCAATGGAAACCGTTTCCCCTGGAAGACCGATCACCCGTTTGACAACCTTTTCGCCCGGTTTTTCAGGATTCCGGAACAACACGACATCAAAACGCTTCGGACAACTGTTCCGGAGTTGTCCCTTGAAGCAGAAAATCGTGTCGCCGGGTTTTTCGACACCACCGGAAACTGGAACCTCGGCAAAACCACAATGAGGACAAACCGCCTGCCAGGAAACCTCGTTCGTTTCATTGACGTGAAACCTGAATCGGCATTCGGGACAGTCCAGAATCAAACGAGGTCCGAAAAACGCGGGCGACATCGAACAACTTTCGAGTCTCCCCCCTTCGATGATCCAACTTTGCACCATAAACAGGAGAAAAAAAATGAGAACACCTGTTCGCAACAAGAAAACAACTCCGACATTCACGCGATATACCGTAGCCGGTATGGGCACTAGCCTTCGGCCTCGCGCAAACGCCCTGTGTTGCAGGGCTTTCCGTGTCCAACTTCTGAAATTTCTAACCGGAGTGAGTATACAACGTCTTGCGAACTGCCATCTGCATGAATTCATCGGTCATTGGTTCACGTGTTGAAAAATCATAATGTCACCATTCCCACGGAGTCGATTTTTGTGTCGCGGGTGACTTCATTATAACTGAGCACGACCAGATGGGGAAGATTCGAACTGGTCATCTGTTTGAGCGCCGCCCGAATTTGAGGATTGACCAAAAGGACCGGCGGCATATTGTGCTGGGCGAGTTTTTCGACTTCCTTGCCGATCTTTCCGCAAAGTTGTTCGATGGCCTGGGGCGAGAAACGGATGTACATTCCCTGTTCACTTTGCTCGAAACCGGCCCGAACCTGGTCTTCCAGCGCCGGATCAAGCATCACGACATGCAACGTGTCTTCGATGTCGCGATACTTCGTACAAAGTGTCCGGGCAAGTCGTGCGCGAACAAATTCGGTCAGCAAAAATGAGTCTTTCGTCCGTAATCCATAGTCTCCAAGCGTCTCAAGGATGGTGTTGAGCTGTCTTATCGGGACTTGTTCCCGCAACAACATTTGGAGAATCTGTTGGACCTGGGCAAGTTTCAACACCCCGGGGATGAGTTCGTCAATCACCGCGGGAGAGGTTTGCTTGAGTTCATCGACCAGATGTTGCGTTGCATCCCGGGTCAACAGTTCGTCGGCATGTTTGGCAACGATTTCCATCAAATGTGTCGCGATGACGGCTCCCGGTTCGACCACGGTATAGCCGTAAAGCTCCGCCTGATCGCGGGCCGATTCGTCAATCCAGAGAGCGGGCGTTCCAAAAGCAGGGTCCAAGGTTTCGATGCCCTGGACCTTGCCGGAAACAGCCCCGGAGTCCATAGCCATGTACATTTCGGGATAAACCGTTCCAATCGCGACGGTCATTCCCGTGATTTTGATCCGATATTGAAGTTGGTCCAGCTGAAAACTGTCACGGATTCGAACCCGCGGCAAAATGATACCGATGTCAGCAGCAACGTTTTGGCGGATTCGATGGACACGGTCCAGCAGATCACCACCCCGTGCAGGATCGGCCAGCGAAATCAGCCCGACACCGATTTCCAGCTCCATCGGATCGACGGTCAGGTAATCCTCGATCCGTTCGTCTTTCTCATTGGCGGCCTCTTCTTCTTTTTTGATTTGTGCTTCCTCTTCCTCAATTTGTGCTTGTTTCGACCTCCGCGTGAAGATCATCGCGAGTCCGAAACATGCCCCCCCAAGTGTCAAAAGAGGGAACGGAGGGAGACCCGTGGGAAGGAGAACCATCAGAAACAGCCCGGCAAACCCCATCACAAGCGGTTTCCCGAAAAGTTGCGTCAAAAACGTGCTGGAAAGATTGGACCCTTTGTTGCTTCGCGTTATGAGTAATCCGGTGGCAAGCGAGATGAGAAACGCCGGAAGCTGACTGACCAGCCCGTCACCGATGGTGAGCTTTGTAAACGTTTCAAATGCTTGCGCCATCGGCATCCCGAGTTCGAGCATTCCAATGAGAAATCCTCCCACGATGTTGATCAGCGTGATGACAATGCCGGCAATGGCATCGCCGCGGACAAACTTGCAGGCACCATCCATGGCCCCGTAAAAATCGGCCTGCGAGGTGATTTCCTCACGTCGTCTTTGGGCCTCGTGTTCGTCGATGATTCCGGCGTTCAGGTCGGCGTCAATCGCCATTTGTCGGCCCGGCATGGCGTCGAGTGTGAATCGTGCCGCCACTTCACTGACACGGGTTGCGCCCTTGGTGATGACCACGAATTGGATCACCACGATGATGACGAATATGATCATGCCGACGATAATACGGTCACCGGCAACGAATTCGGCGAAACTCATGATCACCCGTCCGGCAGCCATGGTCCCTTCTTCCTGGGCCTTGGTGAGGATCAATTTGGTCGTCGCCACATTGAGGACAAGCCGGAAAAGTGTGGTCGCCAGAAGAATCGTCGGAAAGATGCTCAATTCGAGCGGTTTTCGGGCAAACACCGTCGAGAGAAGAATCACAATGGAAATCGCAATGTTCGCCGAGAGCATCATGTCCATCATCCAATGGGGAAGCTCAACAAGAATCACAAAGATACTTGCGATGATTCCGATCGGAAAGAGATATTCGAAAAATCTCCCTTTCAAAAAATCGGACTTGAGATTGGCGACAAAGGAATCCATGAACTGATACTCGATACGGTAATTATCGAATGCGGAGAACATTTTGTGGATCATAGCAATGTTGGAGAAACGAGGCAAGATCGTTTTCTAAGGTACCGTAGCCGGTCTCGAAGATATACCGGAGCCGGTAGGGATAACAGTAATTTTTGCAATTCCCGACATCAATTTCATTCGTCCGCAATAAAATACCGTGAATGACATCACAGGAAAAGCAACGAAAACAAAGTTGAAAATGAAATTGGGGGTGAACGACTCCAATTTTTGCATAATTTTCAAAAGATTGTATATTTTTATCACCCACAGGTTAATTTGTCGCAAGAATGAGGGTGTCGCAGACGATATTTTCCAGTGTCAAGAGAAAATCACCGTTGTTTTTCCAACCATAGAGTCAGCGGAAGAGTGAAATTTCCAGTAGCACAGAAATTTCCAAGAAAGTAAGGTAAAAACTCCGCCTTACTCCTCATGAAAAGTCTCCAGGACGGGCATCCTGGTGATTTTTTTCCGGAAAACATTGTTTTGTGGGTCTTTTGGCGTTTTATATCGACTACGGTATATCGCAGACTTTCGTTTGGGCATATTCGATTGGCGCGATCAACTTTTGTCTTTACTCACACTCAGGTCAACTTTCTTCAGGCAGGTGAAAAATGAATTCTTTATCCACACAGTCCGACGTTCTCGGCATGTTTGTCCCCGTTTCCCAAGATACGCGATTTATTCCCCGTGAAGCTCATCAAGGCTTCCACCACCATGGAACGCATCTTTCCATGGCGAACTTCTCCAATGATTCTCCGTCGTTTTCTCAGAAATTCAACACAGTTTTGCTTTTATGCGATGAAAACAGCGTCAAAATGGTCATCAGTCAATTTTTGGAACAGGAACGTTTCCGCGTGGTTGAAGCCGCATTTGACGATCTTTCGACACTCGACGGCAATGAGACGTTTGCTGCTGTTCTGATTGATTTGGGACTGAACAGTATTGCCGTGGAAACATTGTTTTCCCTCTTGAACAGGTATCTTCCTGATATTCCCGTCGTCCTCATGGACGAGGTGGACCGTTTTACGGAACATAAAGAATTCTGCAAGAAACGGGCTTTTTCCTATCTGACGAAACCATGCAATCGGACGGAACTTCTTCGAGACCTGAGATTTGCCGTGAAAAACGCCAAAGTGGTCCATGAAAACCGGCAACTTCGGCTGTCTCTCGGTTTCCCGACGCAGTTGTTCGAGCTGTACGGAATGTCGAACCGACACGAGATGTTCCGCAAAAAGATCAATACGTATTCCCGGTTGGACGGCCCCATTTTGATTGTCGGTGAAAAAGGGACCGGGAAAGGTGTCACCGTTCAACATCTTCACCTTGGGAGTTCACGGGCGAAAAATCCATTGATTGTTGTCCCTTGTGATTCTCTTTCGTCCAAGTCTCTGGAATCTCTTCTTTTCGGTCATGTTTGCGGGGCCCTGCCCGAATTCCCGGGCGAACGATTGGGCGTCCTCGAAATCGCGGATCACGGCACGGTCTATCTCGACCGAATCAATGAAATGCCGCTGTCGATTCAAACGAAGATATGTCAGTTTCTGAAAGACCATACCGTCCAGTGGATCGGTTCAAAAGAGTCATGCTTGGTCAACACAAGAATCATTGCCGGCTCAAGTGTCAATCTTTCTCTGGCGTGTCTCCATGGTCGTTTCCATGAAGAGCTGTATTATCGCTTGAATTCCATGTTGATTGATCTCCCGCCGCTGCGTGAACAGGTCGAGGACATCCCCGCGTTTGCCAAGGGACTCGTGACACGTTATGCCAAGCAGAATCAGACCAGTCTCCAGATTTTATCACATCCGGCGATTGCCAAGCTACAAAAATATTCGTGGCCGGGCAATATGCGCGAATTCAAAAACGTCATTTACAGAGCTTGTGCCTTGGCCAAAGACACCGTGATCAACGAAACGGACATCGTGTTCGATACATTGGGCAGCCCTCAAAACAGTGATGAAAAACTCGGTCTTGCCGGAATGACCATGGCGGAAATCGAGCGTCGGGCCATCATCGAAACGATTCACGCCTGCGGCGGCAACCGCGCGGAATCCGCCAGACAACTCGGTGTCAGCGAAAAGACGATCTACAACAAGTTCCGACAATTCAAACTCAAAGGTGTCGTCTAGGATGTGTTCAGAAGGAACAAGCGCAAAGCTCTTCAATGTCATTTTTGCGCTTTGCACTTTGCGTTTTATCAATTTTTCTCTTCCCGGGCAAGGATGCCGCAGACGATTTTGGTCAGATTCGGTTCCGCGGCGTTGGCCGTGGCGATGATCTCTTCAATATTCGCAGGTTTCAGAGATTCGGGGAAACAGAGGTCAGTGACAATGGAAATGCCGAGCACCCGCATTCCGGCATGGACGGCGACAAGAACCTCGGGAACCGTGGACATGCCGACAACGTCGGCGCCGATATTCCGTAAAAAACGGTACTCGGCGCGGGTTTCAAGATTCGGGCCAAGCACGCCGACATAAACCCCTTTGTGGGCGGCAAAGTTTTCGAGTCTCGCGATTTCGAGGGCCGTGTCGATCAGTTTGTGGTCGTAAGGTTCCACCATGTCGGGAAAACGCGGACCAAGCCGATCATCATTGACACCAACAAGCGGGTTGACGCCCATCAGATTGATGTGATCCTCAATCATCATGATGTCCCCTTGTTTGTATTGCGGATTCATCCCGCCGCAAGCATTCGAGACAACCAAAAGACCGGCGCCCATCGCTTTCATGACACGAACGGGAAACGTGATCTGTTGACAGTTGTACCCTTCGTAAGCGTGCAGACGTCCCTCCATGGCAATGATCGGAAGTTCTTCCAGACGTCCAAGAACCATTTGGCCGGCATGGGTCAGCGAGGTGGACTTCGGAAAATGCGGAATCTCTTCATACGGAATCACAACATCCGTTTCGATGCGTTTGGCAAGATTGCCGAGTCCGGTCCCGAGGATGAGTCCGGCGTGAGGCGTTTTGTTCCAGTGCTTGCGAATCGCCGTGACGGCTTCCTGAATCTGGTCGTAAATATGCAACATGAGGTTTTCCTTTCTCAAATACAGTCTGATAGATCAAATACCGTCAAATAGTCAAATACAGGAGGTCAGTTCTTTGGTTTTCACGAATCCGCCGAGAACGGGGCAAATGGTCGTTTCCACATATTCCTGGATTTGCGGACTTCCGGAAGCACAAGCGTCGGCGACAATCCGGGTTCGATAGCCGTAATCGTATGCGGCAATGGCCGTCGTTTGGACGCAAAGATTTGTCAAAAATCCACAAACAAACAGGTTTCGGATTCTTCGTTTTTGCAGAATGTCATGGAGTCCGGTATGGGCGAAACCGTTGAGTCCGTGTTTCCCGATGAGAACGACTTCATTTTCAAGCGGCCGCATGGGTTCAATGATCGTCGCTCCCCAGGAATCGGGCTGAAACGCTTTTTCGTGATAGAACGTGTCCTGGAGTCCTCCGGGATTCATCGCGTCGTACCAAATCGGATCAAAAACGAACGGACAATGGATCACGGTGAATTCCTTCGTTCTCACAAAATTCAAAAGTTTTTGCCCGTTTTCCAAAGTTTTGAGTCGTGCCAGTTCAGCCTGCACCAGAGGATGGCAAAACCCTTTTTCCGCGCAAAACTCATTTTGAAACTCAATAAAAATAAAAGCCGTGTCTTTCGGAGTCATGATTTTTCGTTCCTTTTCAAGATTTTTCAGGGTTTTTCCAAGTTTTCAAGGTTTCTTGTAATTGTATCGGTTGATATACCAGGCCCAGCGTTCGGTGATTTTTTCCTCAATCACGGAGTCCAGCTCAAACTTGTTTTTTTGATAGCTTTTTTGGGAATCGGCGAATTTCACGAACGTCTCCTTTGCGTTTTCAAAGTCGGGAATGCCAAGCGTCGTGTAAATCCTCTCCAGTTCCGCTACAGGATTTGAGGTCAGGTCTTTGAACGCGACTTCCGTCCATTGATCCGGCGCAAGTGTTTCCACGTCTTCGGCGAACGATTCGTACATCCGGACAAACTGGTCGAAAACCAGTTCTTCCAGTCCGAGGCCTTTCGGACGCTGGAGACCGTGAACCTTGGCCAACTGAATCCAGAGATTGAATGTCGAGGCAAAAAGCGTGTAAGGATTACGGTGAATATGGATGAATTTTGCCTCGGGAAAACGTTGCAAAATGGTTTTGATTCGGGCTGTGTGCGGCGGTGATTTCAAAACAACCGGTTTGTCTTCGACGATCGTCAGGCATTTCAGGAAATATTCCAGACTGTCGAGCCATTCTCCGCGTTGGGAATCGGTCAGATTTTTCAGCGTCAGATAATCGGCGTCAATCGGCGGGTTGTTCGGATAGATAATGTTTATGTAAGGGGAGCCGACACCAAGGGCGCAAAGGGCAAACTCATCTTCCTGAGGATGATCGAAACCGGCCGCCATGTTGTCCATGGGGCGTTTTTGCGGCATCAGAACCGAAACCAACGGTCGCAAGGTGTGCCGTGAATGCAGGAAATGCCGCGGACAAAAACAGGAATACGTGTCGGCATAAGTGAACCGTTTGTCCTGAATCATGTACTCGTGGAGCAGCGTCGTGCCCGACCGCCAGTGTCCGATGATGAAAACCGGGGGATGCTCCAGTTTCATGCAGCGGATTTTCGAACCGTAAAAAAGCGACTGCATCGCCGCAAGTCCGGAGTTTAAAAAACTGAGGCCGCTGATGATTCCGAACATGGCCAGTCCGGATGGGGCAATCCGGTAATGCCCCTTGGCCGCCTGTTTGAACCACGCCCGAACGGTCATGCCGTCCCAAAACCGCGGGTGCCAGAAACGATCGGCGCTTCCACTTTTCTCCTTGTTGGACACCGGACTTTTCTGGGACATGAGAAACCTTCTCCGTTGCGTGACGAGTGGCTGGTGGTTAGAGGAACTTTGCGATTTTCACTGATTTTACATGGGGAAGTGGCTAGTGGCTAGTGGTTAGTGGCTGGATTCTAGTCACTAGCCACTCATATCATGAAATCCGACAATTTGAAACTGTTGTTTTTGGCACAATTCCTGAAATTCCCGGCTGAGCACCGCTTCCAGTTCGCCAAACCGATGGGGAGACCGCAAAAAAACCAGGTCTGCCGAACTGCAGCAAAGCTCCGAGGGGTGAATGTTTTGCGAGTCTTCAAGAGCCGGGTGGATGTTGATGAGCCGAACTTTGTTGGGACCGGAATCGGAGTCAGGACTTTGTAAAAGTGCCTTCCAGGCCGGGAACAAAAATTTTCCGGTGTCGAGGACCCCATGATATTGAAGATCGGTACAATCCTCCCGGAATCCTCGGCATCCTTGAGGTTTTACTTCCCGGCGTTTTGCTTTTTGTGTGAACCACGAAAGAAGGGCCTTTTTGGCCATGCTGCCGGTTGCCCAGGCAGGAAAACGTCGAAAAAGTCGGGAAAAACCGCCTATTTTTTCATCAGGAATCCGCAAAAACAGGTGACGGCTTCGTGCCAACTCGGCAACCCGCTCGAAAATTCCGGGAATCATGTGAATGTGTTGGTGACTGTCAAGAAAAAGCAAAGGAATTCCGAGCTTTTCCAGCCAATTCAGTTGTGCTTCAAGCTCGTGCTTGACTTGCTCAAGAAATGTTTGACGCCGGGAGAGTTTTGTTTGCATCCAAAGTTTCACGAATCCATGACGAAAAAAACCCTGTTCATTCACGAGCAAGGGAATCTCGTCCGGAGGGGAAACCGGTCGCCCACTGGTCAGACAAAAGTGGAGTCCCAAGTCCAGGGAACATTTTTTTTCACGAAAAAGCGTCACGGCATGGTCGGCGAACGGCATGTTGGGCATAATCCCAGCCGCCGTGATGACTCCGGCCTCGGCCCCCAGGAGAATCGCCTCATTGACACAAGGGCAAATTCCCGCGTCATCGGCGTTGATGATCATTTTCCTGTTCATGCAGATTCCTGTTCACACAGATTTTTCACGCGGATTTGTTGACTTCCGAGGAAAGAGGAATCACCTGTTTTGCTTCATGAAACCCTAATGTTTCCTGAATGATGTAAAGCGGGCGCTGCTTGGTTTCGAGATAGATTTTTCCGATATATTCGCCGATAACCCCCAGGGAAATCAGTTGAACGCCGCCCAAAAGCAGGACTGTGATAATAAGCGTCGGCCAGCCGGGGGTCAGCCGTCCCAGGAAAATCGTCTCAAAAAGCACATAGCAGGCGTACATCATGCTGATCGACGCAACCAACATGCCGAGATAGGTGATCCAACGAAGCGGTTTTGTCGAAAACCCGGTAATGCCGTCCAGGGCAAAGGCGACCATTTTTCGCAATGTGTATTTTGAGGTTCCGGCTTTCCTCGGATTGGCGGTGTAAGGGATCCCTATTTGGCGGAAACCCAACCAACTGACCATTCCGCGTACAAACCGTGACCTTTCCGGCATCTCATTCAGCGCATCGACGACTTTGCGGTCCATGAGCCGAAAATCTGCGGCACCGGGAATGAAATTTGTGTCGGAAATACTATTTAAGAGGGAGTAAAACCATTGGGAGGTTTTCTTTTTGAGCCAACCGATCTCTTCGCCGTAAGTGCGCACCGTGTAAACGACCTGATTTCCTTCTTTCCAGAGTGAAATCATTTCAGGGATCAATTCCGGCGGGTGCTGCAAATCGGCGTCCATGATAATCACGGCGTCACCCGAAGCATAGTTGCCACCGGCAGTTATCGCAATCTGATGGCCGAAATTCTTCGCAAAATCAACAACATGGACACGTGGGTCACGATGGTGGAGCGATTGGAGAATTGCCAAGGACCGGTCTTTGCTGCCATCGTTGACAAAAATCAATTCCCACGCGATATCCAGGCGATTGAGTTGATCGGAAACCGCCTCGTAGAACGCTTCCAGCGATTCTTCCTCGTTGTAAACCGGGACCACTATGGAAATGAGTGGACATTCGGACGTTTTTCTTTCCGGAAAAGATTTTTTCTCTGGAAAAACAGACCGATTCGAATAGGGAGCAGTCATCCTGACACGCCTCGAAAAAATGATTGAAAAAACTCGAAAAAATGGATTTCGCCAAGAAATTTTTGTATGCCGTGCCTGAGATTATGCAAAAAATCGAAAAATTCGGCAAGAGCAGTTTCTCCTCGATTCTTGTCAGACGGAGAATCCATGCTAAAATAAGGTTTACTCTTATTCGGAGTATTGTTGTCAACCGTAACGACGGTTGATGCTCTTTATCTTTCCACCGTGTGATGAAAATGGTTGAAAACCTAATTGAAAACCTGAACACTGGGATTTATGTCTGACATTTCGGCCTGGCGTAATATTGGTATTTCAGCCCACATCGACTCCGGCAAGACGACCCTGAGTGAACGTATCCTGTTTTATTCTGGACGTATTCACCGCATGAACGAAACTCACAACGGCGGCGGGGCGACCATGGATCACATGGAACTCGAACAGGAACGCGGAATCACCATTTGCAGCGCCGCGACCTCGGTGACTTGGAAAAATCACGTCGTCAATTTGATTGACACGCCCGGTCACGTCGACTTCACCGTGGAAGTGGAGCGGAGTCTCCGCGTTCTCGACGGGGCGATTCTCGTGTTGTGCAGCGTTGCCGGCGTGCAGACGCAATCCCTGACGATCGACCGTCAAATGAAGCGATATCAGGTCCCGCGGCTGGCGATGATCAACAAAATGGACCGTGTCGGAGCCGATCCGTTTCGGGTCGTGACGCAGCTCAAGGAAAAACTCGATTGCACGGCCCTCCTGATGCAGCTTCCGATCGGCAAGGAGGCGAATTTCGAGGGCGTGATTGATCTGATCACTGGAAAAGCCGTTTATTTCGACGGCACGCAAGGCGAAATCGTCCGTGAGGAACCGATCCCTGAAACGATGCGGGAAGCGTTCAGGCACGCCCGGCAGGAAATGCTCGAATCCCTTTCGATGTTCAGTGACGAACTGATGGAAGTCCTTTTGAGTGAAGAGGAGCCGGCGGAAGAACTGGTGCATCGCGTGATCCGTGAAGCGGTCTGGAGCCGACAACTGACCCCCGTGTTCCTGGGCACCGCCTACAAAAACAAAGGAATTCAGCCGCTTTTGGACGCCGTCTGCCGGTATCTCCCCGCACCGCCGGATATTGACAATTTCGCCATCAAATATTCGCCTGATTTCTCCGAGGAAAACGCTGCCGACACAAAACTGAAGCTCTGGCCCAATCCGGAAAAGCCGACGGTTGCGATGGCGTTCAAAATTGTTGAAGATGCTTTCGGCACGATGACGTTCATGCGGATTTACCAGGGGACGCTCGAAAAGGGGGGCTTTTATTACAATCAGCGAAGCGGCGAGAAGGAGCGACTCGGTCGCATTCTCCGGATTCACGCCGACAAAAGAGAAGATATCGACCGTGCCATTGCCGGTGATATTGTCGCGGTGATCGGAATCAATGGCGCAAGCGGCGACACGTATGCCTCCAGACCGAAATACTGTACACTGGAGTCGATTTATGTTCCCGAACCGGTGATTCAGGTCGCGATCAAGGCCGGGCAAACCAAAGACGCCGACCGGCTGGCCAAAGCCCTGTACCGATTCCGCCGCGAAGACCCGACGCTGACGGTTTCCACCGATCCGGAAAGCGGCGAAACGCTCCTTGCCGGCATGGGGGAACTGCATCTGGAGGTTTATGTCGAACGAATCCGGCGCGAATACAAGGTCGACGTCGAGACCGGGCCTCCGAAAGTCAACTACCGGGAAGCGCCGACGCAGCCGGTGGATTACGTGGTCCGTCATAAAAAGCAGTCGGGAGGCGCCGGACAGTTTGCGCATATCGCCGGAACAATGTCACCGATTCCCGGGGACGTCGAATCGGGAGAAACGTTCATTTTCGAGGAAAAAATCGTCGGTGGTGTCATCCCGAACCAGTACATCCCCGCCGTGGAAAAGGGGATTCGCTCGTCGCTCGAAAAAGGGCCTGTCGCCGGTTTCCCGATTGTCAACCTCAAGGTGCTCCTGAACGACGGCTCCTATCACGCGGTCGATTCCAGCGACATGGCGTTCCGGATCGCGGCCCAGACGCTCATCCGGGAAGAGTTCCCGAGAATGAAACCGGCGATTCTCGAGCCGATCATGAAAATCGAGATCGAATGTCCGAGCCATTTCCAGGGAAACGTTGTCGGCGATGTCAATTCCCGACGCGGACTCATCACCGTGACCGAAACGACCGGTCTGACGACCCGAATCGAAGGGGAAATCCCGCTTGCCGAAACATTCGGTTATGCGACAAACCTGCGAAGTCTCACGCAAGGACAGGGAACCTTCAGCATGGAGTTCCTGAAATACAAACGTGTCCCCGCCGCCCTGCAGGAGGAAATCATCCGCGAACGCCGGCAACGCACGGGCGTTGCATCCCGGTAGCTCATGCTCACTTCCGTTCGATTCGCTTTGGGAAGTCGACCATGCGGAACATCGGGAGACAATTGGGGTCCAGCGTCCTACGCTGGCTTACATTCCTACCCGTTCCGGATTGTGGACATCAACGGGGCCTTCCGGAAATGGGGCACCGGTCAGTTCCTTGTACATCGGACAGTTTGATTTCATCGTGATCGGATTGTCTTCCATGTTTCTCATGACGACGGAATCGTCGGCGAGCCGCCACCCCATTTTCTGATAGAACGCCACCAACGGCTCCCTGCAAAAAAGGATCGCGTAAAGATACCCTTCTTGTTTGGCCTCTTCCAGAACCCGGACGACAAGCTGTTGGGCAAGCCCGCCTCCGCGACACTCCTCATCCACGGAGACCCCCTGAAGACTTGCGACGTTGTATCTCCAGTTCCAGGTTGTCGTGATGGTACGGACGACCATCGCCACATGACCCAGTACCCGGCCGGACGTGTCACGATAAATCACCGTGAACTTCGGGGACGTGTTGTGCCAAACCCGGACCTGTTGGAATTTTTCCGGACTTTCCGGGAAACAACGCTTCAGATGTTCCCGAATCTTCAAATCCAGAGAAGCGTCGATTTCGTTTTCGGTGAGTGTTTCCAGGACAAAATACCGTTTCATGCTTTTCTTACAAGGGAAAAAGTAAAAATGGGAAAAATGAGAGACAGAAACGCAAAGCGCAAAGATTGATGTTCGTCGGATTTTGATCTTGTCTGAAAAACGAGGATTCTGTATTCTTTCACAAAAGTATTGAAAATCTCTTCAAATTTTCTTCAAAAATCATGAAAAAGTCAAACGAAAATTCAAAAATTGAATCACGGGTATTCGTTTTTTGGAAGCTCGTCTTTTTTTTGATTGTTTTTTATCTTTTCCTCATCTCCGGCTGTCACACCATGAACGCCGAGAACCGCAACTCGCAAGGGGTCGGTTATCTGGAACAGCAAAAGTACGATTTGGCCATCTCAGAATTCGAGGCGGCACGAATGCAGGCTCCCGACGCTCCTAATGCCTATTATAACATCGCTTCGACCTACCACCAGCTTGGGGCGAAGAATAATGATCCGAAAATGTACTCGATGGCCGAGCAGTATTACAAACTTTGTCTGGAAAAAGACCCGAATCACGTGAACTGTCACCGCGGAATGGCCGTTCTTCTTGTCGAGACGTCACGAACGGAAAACGCGTTTGCCCTTTTGCGGTCGTGGGAAATACGCCAGGCTAATGACGCCAACCCCAAAATCGAAATTGCGAGACTCTATCAGGAATTAGGGAAAAACGACGACGCCGCAAAGTATCTGACCGCTGCGGTTTCCGCCAATCCGAACGACATCCGAGCCTACAACGCCTTGGCAGCCCTGCAGGAATCGACCGGAGATTACCAAAACGCGATGGTCAACTACCAAACGTCCATTGCCAAAAACTGGAACCAACCCGCAGTCACGACAAAAATCGCCTCCCTGGAGTCGCGAATGACCGGAACAGTGGCCATCGGAGCAACTCCGGCGACAACTTTCCCTGCCACAAACGCTTCCCCCGCTGCAAACGTTTTCGTTCCCGACTCGGCACTCACCACCCCAACGCGAACCGCATTCCGCGACGGCATGGGCCCGCGATTCTAGTTCTTTATAATATCGCGTAATATTGCGGTCCAGCGGCACGCTGGGTGATGCAACGGCCAGTTGCCCGTCGGAGACATTTTCAACGTCTTGGGGTGCAATGTTTCACAACTTTCCAAATCAACCAACCCTACCGGCTCCGGAATAACCACGCCAGCTCCGGTATACTCAAAATGATTCTGTTTCCACCGGATTCTTGACACGGTGTTGATTTTTCTGTAACATTTCCTGTTGATACAAAGGAAAAACTTCTGTTTTTCCCAATTCGATGTTGTTCCAGTCAAGACGGAACACTTGAGTTGCTACTCGATCAAATAATCGCTAATTATTTTGCTGCCCGGACATTCCGGGTGGTTCATAGGTTGTATCGGTCTGACTCCCGTAACAGGGTAGCGCTTTGTTTTGCGCTCATTGCGGGGGGGCCGGACCGATCTTCACTGTGAACCGGCCCGTTAGCGATGGGTTGATCGAGAGGTGACGATCGTGTTTCGGTCCCTCACTTCTTTCTCAACCCATGCAAAACGAAAGGCCAACCCATGTCGGAAGAAAACGCCCTCATTTATCGTCGTCTCAGCAGAGCTCGCACGCACATTAAAAAAACGAAAAGATTGCTCACCAAAATCAGCAAGCGAAAATATCCGGCGTTTCATGACGATCACGAGTTACTGCACGGCAGTGACCTGAACAAGTATATGTTTGCACGCGAACTGGACGTGATTTTTCTGATGCTGCGTGAAACGCGAATCCGTGTTGACCGTATCAGGTTTCTTTTCAAAAAACCGTCAGACGTTCACGTGGAAAACACGGAAACGTAAGAATATCGGCTCCGGCATAAAACTCGCGAGGAATATTGCAGTCCAGCGGCACGCTGGGCGATGCAACGGCCAGTTGCCTGTCGGAGACACTTTAAAGTCCTTTGTTATGTGCGTTCATAGTTGGTCAATTTGATAACCCGGAGTGCACATAGCATAGGACTTTAAGAAGATGCCTCCGGCGGCAAACGCACGGGCGTTTGATCCCGCTTGTCTTTGAGAGTGCAAACTCGTGAGGCCAAATGACCGCCAATACCGACAGTCTGTGATTGTTTTTGTCCTTGATTTGGTGTAAAATAATGTTGCTGTTTTTATTTCAACACCTGACGAAAGGAAAAAACATCATGAAACGGCGTACCTTTTTGAAAAGTTCGCTCTTTGCCGCCGGAATGTTCGGACTCGGTTCGTCGCCGCTTGGTCCGCTGGTTTTCGCGGAAAAACCCGTGCCGACTTATGGCGACCCCAAAGAGGATTGCCTGACGACCTATAATTATGATTCGCCAACCTCGGCGGTCTGGATTCGCTGGAAAAACAACCCTGTCACCTGTTATCGGGCGGAAACTGTTCAAAAATACCCTTATTTTTACCCACTCTGCTCGCTGAAATCGGGACTTTCGCTGATTTCGGAGTCGGCCCAACCTTGGCCGCACCACCGCGGCGTTTTCTTCGGACTCGACAAAGTGAACGGGGGCAATTTCTGGCAAAACAATCCTGACAAAGACCGAATTGTTTCCACCGGGATCACCTTGGGGGAATGCACCGAAAAAACGTCGGAGTTTTTCAACGAATGTGCCTGGAGTCGCTTTCTTCCGGACGGTCCGACCCCAATCATCGCCGACAAACGTCGTTTTCTCCTGACAATATTGGACGATCTGACTTACACGCTGGATGTTTATCTGGAGCTGACCGCGCTGACCGACGTAACGATGCAGAAAACCAATCACGGATTTTTCGGCGTCCGGACGTCGCAGGATATTTCCGTCGATGGCGGCGGCGTGCTTGTCAACAGTGAAGGACAACAAACGCAACCGAACACCCACGGCAAGCCGGCCAAATGGATGACCTCTTACGGCAAACGTTACGGTCGCGAAGACGGACTCGTCGAAGGAGTCGCCATCATGTCGCCCCCTTACCAACGCAAACCGTTCGATGAAAATCTTTGGTTTACAAGAGATTACGGCAATTTTTCACCGATGCCGTTTGATTTTCTCACGGAAAACATCGAATTTCCGAAAGATGATGTCCTGAAATTCGCCTATCGGGTTGTCGCCTACACCGGCGAAGCGGACACAACGTTCCTCAACAATCAATGGGATGAGTTTGCCCAACTTTCCGAAGGAAAACGGTCTTAAATAAAGGTGAGACTGTCGCAATAATCGCCTATTTTTTCTGAAAAGAATCTTGAGAAAAATCCGGTAATTTGATACAATCCCGTTTTTCTGGGATTATTATCGATGTCTGGGTAAGGAGCGGAACCCATGGATGGGGAAAACGAAAATCAAAAAACGACGCAAACGGCTCTTGTGATTTTGACATTGATTGCTGCCGGTGAGGCGGATCATCCCGTCGTGAAACAGGCCCTGAGACGATTGCTGGAAGAGCTTGACGGTCACAAATTTCGTCAGGAATCTTTTTCGGAACAAGAAGTTGCGACAATTCTTCCGTTTCGGAAACTATCCCCAAAACGACTCACGACACAATCGGATGAGATGCCCCGGTTTCGGATTTTTGACCCGGAGGCCGACAAAGCGAAAACGGTTGCCGTGTCATGTTCGTCACCACCTTTATCATCTTTATTGTCACCTTCGTCGCCGCAACTTCGTATTTTTCCTGGATTATGGTAAACAGATTTTGTTTTTTGTTGATTTTTTTCATGGTTTTCTATGGCGTCGGTTGGTGCGGCTGTTCCGCGCAAGCCGAAAACGCCCCCCCGAAAAAATCACTGAAACTTGAGATGGTTGCGTCGTATCCTCATGACCCCCGATCGTTCACCCAGGGACTGGCTTACGAAAATGGTGAACTTTTCGAGAGTTCCGGCAAATACGGGGAATCCTCACTGCGACGGGTCGAGCTGAAGACAGGAAAAGTGCTCCAAAAAATTTCCCAAAACGAACGTTTTTTTTCCGAGGGCATCACGATCGTCGGTGACAAAATTTATCAACTCACCTGGCAGGAGCATTCTTGCTTTTTGTACGATAAATCAAACTTCAAATGGGAAAAAACGTTCAAATATCCGGGGGAAGGTTGGGGAATCACCTGGGACGGCAAGCAGCTGATTGTCAGTGACGGGTCCGCGGTGCTCAAATTTTACGATCCTGAGAATTTCAAGCTCCAAGGCTCGCTTCGCGTTCAAGACGGGAAAGAGCCGATCGTGCTCCTCAATGAACTTGAGTATATCAATGGTGAAATCTGGGCCAATGTTCTCTATTCCGATTTTATTGTCCGGATCGACCCCAAAACCGGTCAGGTTGTCGGTCGGATTGATTGTCGTGGATTGGTCCCGCCGGAAATCAAAGCCAAACAAAACCGTGAGGAGGTTCTCAACGGAATCGCTTTCGACGAGGAGAACCAACGTGTCTTTATCACCGGAAAATACTGGCCGGTGCTCTATGAATTGAAAATCATCAACGGCGAAAAGAGTCAGAAAGAAGTATATTAAGGGAAGGTGATCGATATATGGCACTGGTGACGCTTCGTATTATTGATGGTCCTGAACGAGGCAAAATTTTTGAACAAATTGCAACCCCCATCACGATCGGGCGGGAAGAAGGGAATTCCGTTCGACTGAATGACGAGCGGGTCAGCCGTTTTCACGCCAAAATCCACGAAGACAACGGCGCCGTGCTCGTGACGGACCTCGACAGCACGAACGGGACAAAAGTCAACGGTGAAGTGGTTCAACTCTGGACACTCCGGGCGGGGGATTTGCTGACTTTGGGGCGGTCCGCCATTCTGGTCGGTTCCAAGGATGAAATCGCGAAAAGAATCAAAGAAATCAAAACGAAAAAAGACGACGGCGGTGTCCGGATGGGATACATTCAGGAAGACCTGGACGATGAGTCGAGCTTTCAATATCCCGATATTCCGCGTTCCATGAACATGCACGCGACAACCACGGGAATGCTTGAGGAACTGATCTTTCACGGTTTGGATTCCGATGACATGCAGGCGTTACACGTTCTTCTCCCTCCGGAGCTTCCCACGCAATTGAATCCCCGTCAAACCGCGGAACTTCTCGAATTGCTCCAGTATTTTTATCTCCGTATTCGCTATCTCGCCGGTAGCGTCGAGTCCGACGTCAAAAGCGAAAATGTCAGCCTTTCAGGAATCCAATGGCAGAATCTTCTCGACCTTTATGATCGTGTCTCACAGTACATCCGCAGCATTACGGAGCCGTGACGTTTGTTCATTCCTGAAGATTAACCATCTCTAAAACCTGCTGAACATCCCGGTTCATCTGTTCGATCAGCGCGTCTTTTGACGGGAATGCCGTGATGTCCCTCAACCGTGCGAAAAAATCGACATGCAGCGTTTCCCCATAAATATCGCCGGAAAAGTCAATGAGGAACGCCTCGATTTTTGACGGCGTTTCTCCGAATGTCGGATTATCTCCGATGTGAACCGCAGTGGCATACTGTTTTTCACGAACCGTTGACACGGCGGCATAAATTCCGTTTTTGGGGATCAGCGTTTGCACGTTTCCGAGATTCGCGGTGGGAAAACCAAGTGTTTGACCGCGATGTTCGCCGTGAATCACTGTTCCTGTGAGACGGTAAGGACGCACAAGCATCTCCCGAGCGGTTTCGACATAACCGTCCATCAGGAGTGAGCGAATCCGACTGCTGGAAATCTCGTAGCCCGACGACCGAATCGACGAGATCACCTCAAAGATGATGTTTTTCTCTCGGCAAAAAGACTCAAGCAGTTCCGGCGTTCCTTCGCGATTGCGACCGAAACCGAAATTTTTGCCTTCGATGACAACTTTGGCCTGAATGGTCTTACAAATCACTTCGTCGAAGAAATACTTTGCCGACCAATTCAGGAACTCTTGTGTTGTTGGCTGCACAATCACAAGATCAACGTTCGACTGTTCCATCAGTTCCATTTTTTGTTCAAGTATCGTCAGGAACGGCGGGGCAAGGTCGGGGCGCAAAATATTCTTCGGCGGCGGATCAAAGGTGAATACGACCGACGGAATCGAATATTTTTTCGCGTAATCACCGAGTTGTTCGAGAATCCGGACGTGACCGCGGTGCAGCCCGTCAAATTTGCCGATCGCCAATGCACCGCCGAGATACCGTGCCGGATAATATTCAAAACCGTTTATGATTTCCATAAAATGACGCAATAAATGACGATCCCGACAACCTTTATTTCTGCATGACTATTTCTACATGACGGTTGATTTGAACTATTTCGGCACGACCGTTGATTTGATTGCCAGTTCGTCGAGCTGTTTTTTCGAGACCGTTCCGGGCGCCCCGGTCATCAGACAGGCCGCTTTTGCCGTCTTCGGAAACGCGATGCAGTCGCGGATGTTGTCGAGTCCTGCAAAGAGCATCACCAGGCGGTCAAGCCCTAGGGCAATGCCGCCATGCGGCGGGGCCCCCATTTTCAAGGCGTCAAGCAAAAATCCGAATTGACTCCGGGCCGTTTCTTCCGAAAGACCGATCAACGAGAAGATTTCGCTTTGCAGTTTGGTGTCGTGGATACGAATGGTTCCGCCACCGGCCTCGAAACCGTTGATCACGAGGTCATACGCCTGGGCACGAACCCCTTTTGTGTCGGAGTGCAGTTTCGGCAAATCCTCTTTCAGCGGTGCCGTAAACGGATGGTGTGTCGCCGTCCAGCCGCCGGTCTCTTCGTCTTTGTCGAACATCGGGAACTTCACGATCCAAGACAGATTCAGTTCATTCGGATCATAAAGTTTCAGCTCCGCCGCCAAACGACGTCGCAATCCGTTGAGGGCCTTGCAGGTGATTTCGAACGAATCACAAACAAATAAAAGAAAATCGCCCGGTTTTCCTTGCATCTGTTGGCCGATTTTTTCCAACATGGTCTCACTGAAGTTTTTCGCGGTCGGACTCCCCAGTTTTCCATCGGCGTCAACCTTGAACCAGACCAAACCTTTGGCCCCGAAGACGGAAACGGCAAAATTGGTCAATCCGTCGATGTCTTTCCGGGAATACTTCTCCGCGGCTCCGACGACATTGATTCCGCGAACAAATCCACCATTTTGGGCTGTTTCACTGAACACCCGGAATTCGGTTTCTTTGGCCAAATCGGTGATGTCGACAAGTTCCATGCCATAACGAAGGTCGGGGGCATCATGTCCGAATCGTCCCATCGCCTCGTCGTAACTCATTCGTGAAAGAGGAGTTTGGATTTCTTTCCCCAACAGTTCCTTGCAAAGTCGTTTCATCAGACCGTCCATCGTGTTGATGATGTCTTCCGTGTCGACAAACGACATTTCGACGTCAAGCTGGGTAAATTCCGGCTGACGGTCGGCCCGGAGGTCTTCATCCCGAAAACATCGGGCAATTTGGAAATATCGGTCGAATCCGGAGATCATGAGAATCTGTTTGTAAAGTTGGGGAGACTGGGGGAGAGCATAAAAGCATCCCTGGGAGACACGACTCGGCACAAGGTAGTCCCGGGCACCTTCCGGGGTGCTTTTTCCAAGAATCGGAGTCTCCACTTCGATGAAATTCATTTCGTCAAAGTAGTCCCGCATCACTTTCATCATTTTGTGACGCAAAACAAGCGCCCGCTGCATTTCAGGCCGCCGAAGATCAATATAACGATACTGGAGACGAATTTCTTCCGAAGGAGTGTCAAACCCGGTCGGCAAAAACGGCACCGGTTCCGACTTGTTCAACAGTACAAATTTTTCGACACGTAATTCGATTTCACCGGTTTCAATTTTAGGATTGGCGGTTCCTTCGGGGCGGGCCGAAACGACCCCTTCGACTTCGATGACGTCTTCCGAACGAAGCGATTTTGCCAACTCAAACATCTCGTTTCCAATCGTCGATGAAAAAACGACTTGCGTTTTTCCATACCGGTCGCGGAGATCGACAAAAAATACACCGCTGTGATCCCGATAGGAATCGACCCAGCCGCAAAGCGTGACTTTTTCCCCCTGATGACTCCGCCGAAGTTCTCCACAAGTCTTTGTACGTAACAAGGTTCCAGCCTCCTAATAATAAAATGGTGATTTTTCTGTCTGAATCTGTCTGAAATAGACTCACAACCCCATAATTTTATGGCCCCATCGAAAACTGAACAGGGGCAGGAACGACAGGATTGAAAAATCCCTGAATTGTTGTCAAAATAGGCAAGAACGTGTATAATACTTGTGTCATAAAAGATTGGCGTTTTTTTCAAGTTTTTTGATTCCGAACACCGCAGTTTTTTTAGCCACGGAATCCACGGAAAGACACGGAATGGACAAACGCACCAACCTCATTCCCAAACGGCTCTCAATCCTTCCTTTCTCACCTATTCTACCCTTAAAAGAACGGGGCTTGCCGAAACAGCAAAAAAAGTTTATAATTCAGGTTTCCTGGGAAAAGCTGTTTTTCTCTTTGAGTTACGGCACAACAAATGTCGTAAATATTGCGCGAAATTATCATGCATTTTTCTCTCCTTGACAAAATTGAATTGTTGGTTCCTGGAGATCGAATTGTGGCGACAAAATCGTTGTCCATGGCGGAGGAGTATTTGCGTGACCATTTTCCGAATTTTCCCGTCATGCCGGGCGTGTTGATGCTTGAAGCCCTGACTCAAGCGTCGGCTTGGTTGATTCGTGTGAGCGATAACTTTGCCAACAGTTTGGTGCTCTTGAAAGAGGCCAAAGGCGTCCGTTACGGAAAATTTGTTCAGCCGGGACAAACGTTAAAGGTTGAGTCCTCCATCATAAAGAATGAAGGGCCATTGACTTTCGTAAAAGCAGAAGGTTCCCTGGAAGGAAAAACGACATTGAAGGCCCAACTGGTGCTGGAGCGTTCCAATGTGATGGATCGTTTGCCCGGTAAAGTGAGATCTCATCGAAAACTGATCGAGTTTCTAAAAAAAGAGCTGGTTCTCCTTTGGCCGGAATTTTGTGATGAATCCTGACTGCAAACCGGCGGCGTAGCCGGTTCAACATGAACTGTACTCGACAGAGCTGTATTCGGCAGAACTGTATTTTGACAGTGGTCGATGATTTAACAGACGATTTAACATTTGTGTTCTCGAGCAAAACAACACGGAATTATTAGGAGGTCATAATATACATGCCAATGAAAGAAGAAATTTTTGAGGGTGTCAAGGAAGCCTTGGTTGAGGCGCTGGCTGTCGATGACGAAAGTGTGACTCCGGAAGCAACGCTTCTGGGGGATTTGGGTGCAGAGTCGATCGACCTGCTTGACATTGTTTATCGTCTCGAAAAAACTTTCAATATCAAAATCGAGCAGGCGGAACTGATTCCGACCGACCTCCTGAGTTCGACGCAATATGTTGTGGACGGAAAACTTACCGCCGACGGCATGGCGGAACTGCGTAAACGAATGCCGAACGCCAATCTCAGCACGTTCGAGAAAAACCCCATGGTCCAAAATTTGGCGACAGTTCTCACCGTCAATGACATTTGTTATCTTGTTGAGACGAAGTTGCCGTAAACCTCGTGCCGACTCCCGTATAATTTCTTTTTGACGATGCACTGGTGGACTATGCACTGGTACTGGATTGATCGATTTATTGAGTTCGAGCGATACAAACGAGCCAAGGCAATCAAGTTGATTACCTTGGCCGAGGATCATTTGCATAATCATTTTCCCTATTTTCCGGTGATGCCTGCTTCACTGATGATCGAAGGGGTTGCTCAAACAGGAGGACTCCTTGTCGGTGAAGCAACCGAATACCGTGAAAAAGTTGTTCTTGGAAAACTTCCAAAATTTGTTTTTCATCAGACCCAAGCTGTGCCGGGCGACACACTTGTGTATACTGCAGAAATCGTCACCATCACCAAGGACGGCGCCATTGTTTCTGCAATGATTCACAACAACGGGGAACTGATGGCCGAAGGGGAACTCGTCTTTGCCCATCTTAGAGAAGGATTTTCCAAGACGACACTTTTTGCAGAAGGAAACATGTACGAAATGATGCGGTTGTTTGGTGTCTACGAAATCGGCGTGGACGAAAATGGAAACCGGCTTCTGGACCCGGAGCTTCTGGACCCGGAATCGACGGAGACGCCATCGTAATCTCATATATTTCGTAATCTCGTAATCTTTTTATCCGTTAAGGTTTATCTGTTAATTATCCGTGAAGGGGAGAGTTCTGTAAAAAATGAAACGTCGTGTTGTTGTCACGGGTTTGGGGTTGGTTACGCCTTTGGGGACGGACGTGAAAACGGTTTGGAAACGTCTCCTGAAGGGGGAATCGGGCGTCGGACGAATCACTCTGTTTGACGCTTCTTCGTTTCCCACAAAAATTGCCGCGGAAGTCAAAGAATGGGACGTCTCGGATATTGGCGAAAACCCCAAAGATTGGGAAAATCAGGACCGACATACAAGATTTGCGGTCGGGGCAGGGACAAAAGCGGTCCGTGATTCGGGAATCGAACTCGACAAAATCAATCCAACCCGATTTGGGATTTATACAGGTGCGGGCGAAGGAAAACAGGATTTCGACCTTTTCACGGAAATGGTTCTTGCCGGAATCAATCCCGACGGAACATTTGACACGAAACGATTCATTGAAAAAGGACTCGAAGTCCTCCATCCGATTCAGGAGTTGGAGCAGGAACCGAACATGCCGGCCGCCCACCTTGCCGCACGTTTCAACGCGCAAGGGCCTAACGCAAACTGTCTGACCGCTTGTGCGGCGAGCAGTCAGGCGGTTGGAGAAGCGACGGAAATCATCCGCCGTGATGAAGCGGACATCATGCTTGCCGGAGGGGCTCATTCCATGATCCATCCTTTCGGAATTACGGGCTTTAACCTTCTCACGGCTCTGAGCACGAATAACGATCATCCGGAACAGGCGTCACGTCCCTTTGATCTGAAACGGGACGGATTTGTCATCGGGGAAGGTTCCGCCATGCTTCTCCTTGAAGAACTTGAACATGCCAAAAAACGCGGAGCAACCATTTACGGCGAAATTGCCGGCTACGGCTCAAATTCCGACGCGTTCCGGATCACCGATACCCATCCGGAGGGTCGCGGAGCCATCAGTTGTCTCAAAATGGCAATTGAAGACGCAGAAATCAATCCGGAACAGGTGCAATACATCAATGCCCATGGAACAAGCACCGCTGTTAATGACCGCGTGGAAACATTGGCCATTAAACAAGTTTTTGGTGATTATGCTTACAAAATTCCTGTTTCAAGTACCAAAAGCATGACCGGCCACCTCATTGCGGCGGCGGGGGCAAGTGAATTGATTTACTCTCTTTTGGCCATTTGTGACGGCGTGCTTCCTCCGACGATCAACTATGAGAATCCGGACCCTGATTGTGATTTGGATTACATTCCGAACCAAGCCCGGGAGGTCAAATGCGAGGTTGCCGCGAGCAACAGTTTTGGTTTCGGAGGCCAAAACGCGACGTTGATTGTCCGCAAACTTGTCTGATTGATAAACTTGCCTGCTTGATTTTGCTCTCGATTTCCAGTCTTTCCTTCCGATTTCCAGTATTTCCTGTTGAGATGAAGGACTGAAGGGCAAAACAGCAATGATCTATAAAACAAAAGAATCATGAAACCAGAAGAGTCATGAAACCAAACGTGTTAATTCTCCGGGCGCCGGGAACCAATTGCAATAATGAGACCGCTTATGCCTTTGAAATAGCCGGCGCAAATACCGAGCAAATCCATATCAACCGACTCCTCGAAACACCGAAACTTCTTGAAAAGTTTCAGATTCTTTGCTTTCCAGGAGGTTTTTCCTACGGCGATGACATCGCTTCCGGACGGATTCTGGCGAACCAGATCAAACATCATCTGAATGAGGAAATCCGGGAGTTCGTTTCGCAAGAAAAGCTGATTCTCGGAATATGCAACGGGTTTCAGATCATGATTCGCTCCGGAATTTTGCTTGCCGATGACGAATTCGGTGCCAAAGCGACGCTCAACTGGAACGACTCCGGCATTTTTCGCGACACCTGGACCAGACTCCATGTCGTTTCGGAAAAATGTCTCTTTTTACGAGGAATCAGGTCTATGTATCTGCCGGTTGCTCATGCCGAAGGAAAATTCATGGCCAGAAACGGAGAAATGTTTCAAAATCTTGAAAAAAACGGTCGGCTTGTGCTCAAATACGAACCTTGCGACAACCCGAATGGCGCCCAAGGACACGTGGCCGGAATTTGCGATGAAACAGGACGTGTTTTTGGACTCATGCCGCATCCGGAACGCCATGTCGTTCCGACACAACACCCCCGATGGACACGTGGTGAAGCGGGACCAAACGGCGATGGTCTTGCCGTATTTCAAAATGCCGTGACCTACTTCGCTTGAGAAAAGAAATAAACATGAAACATGTGTCACGACTTTTTTTCATCTGCAGCATCGTACTGTTTGTCATGTCGTTGACGCAGCCGGCCTTTTCCACGAGTGCAGGATATGGGGGGCCAGGGTGGCTCATTCTGATTGTCGGAATCTTTGGACCATTCGCAGGAGGTGCGGGAGTTTGCTGGTTGGCAAATCCGTTTTTGATGTTGTCGTGGCTGACTTTCGTGGACAAGACAGCTGTGTTCAAGCGCATTCACAAAGACGGCAAGGAATTGTTTTGGTTGAATTTCGTGGAAAAGGCCGTCTCATTACTGTTCTGCTTTTTTGCCGTCATCGCCAGTAGTTCGTTTCTGTTGTTTACCCAAATCATTATTAACGAAGCGGGACATTACGGACCGATTACGGATCGGCATCTTGGTTACTGGCTCTGGCTTTCCAGTACGATTGTGATGCTGATGGGCAGCGGCATTCGACTGATTGACTTATATTGTCATAAACCCCGGAAAAAACCGGGCGGATGAAGAGAAATTTGTATCCACACATATCCCTATCAAGAAAGGTGATGTCCATGCCAATCCACCAAACCACACGCCGCGACTTTGTTAAGCTGGCATCAGCCGGAGTCGCATTGGGAAGCACTTTCGCCCATGTTCCGAAGGTTCATGCCGGGGAAGACAACACGATCAAAGTCGCGCTGGTCGGCTGCGGGGGCCGCGGCGGCGGTGCCGTCGTCGATGCCCTGAATGGCGGCGGTCCCGTCAAATTGCATGCACTCGCGGACGTGTTTGAAGACAAAGTATCGGCTTACGCCCAAAACTTCGCCGCCGAGTTTGAAGAAAAGGGAACCGTCCCCAAAGAGCGGCAGTTTGTCGGTTTCGATGCCTATCAACACGCCATTGACTCCCTGGAGCCGGGAAAAGACTTGATCCTGCTGGCCACGCCGCCGGCCTTTCGACCGGTCCACGTGGAATACGCCGTGAAACGTGGCGTTCACGTTTTTATGGAAAAATCGTTTGCCGTGGATGCCCCGGGTTTGCGAAAAATCGAAGCGGCGGCAAAACTCGCCGACGAAAAAAACATCAAACTGGCCTGCGGTTTGATGTGGCGGCACAATCCTCCCCACGCCGAGACGGTCAAGCGTGTTCAGGACGGCATGATCGGGGAGATCAGGCACATGAGAACCTATCGCATGGAACCCGCGATTCCTCTGGTCAATCGTCGTCCCGATGAAACCGAACTGGCACACCAGATTCGGAACTATCATTCGTTCACCTGGACGAACGGCGGATTCTTCATGGATTGGTGCATTCATAATATTGACATTCTCAGTTGGGCGAAAAACGATTGGCCGGAATCCGCCATTGGCATGGGTGGGCGAACAACCTCCATGGTCCCCGGTCAGGTCTTCGACCACCAGCACATCGAATATTTTTTCAGCGACGGCATCAACATGAATGGTTATGCCCGACACATGACCGGAACGCCCTGTTTTTATACGGATTACGTGATCGGAACCAAAGGCATGGCCATTATTTTGAACGGTTTGACCGGAAATGCCGGGTTCAAGATCATGAAAAACCACTCTTTCAATTCGTCGAACGAAGTGGTTTGGGAATACAAGGGGCCGCAACCCAACCCCTACCAGGTGGAGCACGAGTTGCTCAATGACGCGATTCGGAACGACAAGCCGTACAACGAGGGACACCGTGCTGCGCAGGCGGCACTTGCCGGAATCATGGGACGCATGGCATACGAGTCCGGCCAGCACATTTATGCGTCCCAGGCCCATGATTCGAAGATTGAACTTTTTCCCGATATTGCCAACATGAATTGGGACACAACACCACCAGTCCTCCCAAATGCCGACGGGTTTTATCCTTTTGCGATCCCCGGTCAAACCGTTACCGTGTAGATTGAGATCGACAATGACGCACTTTTTTCAACATCAACCTAATGGACTGAAAGACTACCAGCCATGAAAAAATTACAAGTAGTTTCATAACTGGTTTTTAGCGATTTTGACACCGTAAATTACGAGGTCAAAAATTCAAAAAAGAGGCTATGAAACTACTTGTATTAGAATGAATATTTTATGTGTAATTTCTTAATTAGTGTAATAGTGAGTTCTCTCACAGGAGTTGGCGCGTCTTTTTTGGTATGGTGGCTTACTTTTAGACATTGGTCACCAAAGTTAAAGTTAGGAAAAACTATTAGTAAACTATCAACTGAGGAAAATAGGTCTAAGGTTAAATACCGATTTAAATTTGAAAATATCGGGAGGAGAAATATAATAGACGTAGAAGTGATAGTTCGTTTAAGAATACAAGGAATTAATAAGGATTTTCCTAATAATTGGGAAATCATTTATCTACCCACAAGCTCATTGGAGTATAATAAAGTGGTGATAGTAAGACCTACTTCGAAAAGCGGTGTACGGCCAATCTTAGAAATAAAACCTTATGAATGCGATTATTTTCAAAAAAATTTCTTTCCTGAAGCTATTCAAACAAAGTCTAAAAATAAAGAATTAACTTTAGATGATGTAATGCAATTGAAGCCAGAAACAAAATCAGAATTTCAAATAATGATGTTAGGAACCGATGAATTTAGTGGGGCAAGAAAATTTTTTGAATCGAAAATTTTTGACAAAAATGATATTGTTTATGGTAGTTTTGATAAAAATGGTTTAGAAGTCAAAAGAGAATAAAAACTATGCGCTGCCTATAACTGGCGGTGTGGCGTCAAGCAAGGTGTGGCTTGCCCCGAGCCTTTGCATTCTCCGCGTCTCTGCGAGAAACAGTCTCCCAAATCACCGTGTTCCGACGTTGCTGACAATTCCATCTTTCATTGACACTGCTGTAACCGATGGTAAAATTTTTGCAAGTTTTTCAAAAACAAGGTTTGATTGAAACGACAAAATTTTATCCGTGGGTTTTTCATGAAAGACATGAAGGAAAAGACAAAAATTGCGGTTGTCATGGCGGCAGGAAAAGGGACCCGAATGAAATCGGACCTGCCCAAGGTGCTTTGCGAGGTTTGCGGGCGACCGATGATTGAGTATGTGCTCGACACTCTCGAAAAAGCGGGGGTGGATCGGATTGTCATCGTCGTGGGTTACCGTTCCGATCTTGTTCGGGAGATGTTGGCCCATCGCAAGAATCTCGAATATGCCGAACAGTCGGAACAAAAGGGAACCGGTCATGCCGTGATGATGGCCCGTCCTTCGATTGCCGGTCATGACGGTCCGCTTTTCGTTGTTGCCGGTGATTGTCCGATGATTCGGGCTGATTCCATCAAAGGACTTTTGGCCGAATATGAACGGGCCGAATATAAACGGGAATCTGTTTCCTGCGTGATGGGGACCGCGTTCAAGGACGACCCGAAAGGGCTTGGCCGCATTGTTCGTGACGCCGACGGGAACTTCCTCCGGATTGTCGAGGAGAAGGACGCGACCGAAGAACAGCGGAAAATCACCGAAGTGAATATGAGTTACTATCTTTTTCATGCTCCGGATCTGTTCGGGGTGCTCGACCATTTGAAAACCGACAATGTTCAGGGGGAATATTACATCACCGATGCCCCGGCTGTTCTGCTGGAACAAGGAAAAAAAGTCGTCGCGATCCCCATTCTCAAGCCGATCGAAGGTCTCGGCGTCAACAATGAAGCGGAACTCGAAATTGTCAATTGTGCCATGAAAGAATTATTGACCCAAACCTGATTCTTGCCCTTAACCTGACTTTTGCCCTTTGTGACAGTGAATTTTCTTGTAAAATTAGTTGATTGATCATTCAACCGACTCATTCTTAATTCAGAGAGCACTTAATCCAGAGAATAACTCAATATGACAGCAAAAATTCTTGACGGCAAAGGACTTGCCGAAAAAATTCGGGCAGAAATCAAAGAAAATGTCGCCAAATTCGTGACGGAAACCGGCGTGACCCCTTGTTTGGCGGTCGTTCTTGTCGGCAACGATGCGGCCAGCGAGGTGTATGTCCGCAACAAACGTCTTGCCTGTGAAAAGGCCGGTTTCGAGAGCCGGATGCACGAACTCTCCGCCGAAACGACGACCGATGAACTTCTGACGCTGATTGAACGGCTGAATCAGGATCGTTCGGTCCATGGAATCCTCGTGCAGCTTCCGTTGCCTCCCCAGGTGGACGAACAAAAAGTGCTTAACGCGGTTCTGCCGGAAAAAGACGTTGACGCGTTTCACAGTGAAAATGTCGGGAGAATTTCGCAAGGACGTCCGCGATTTGTCCCTTGCACCCCTTATGGCGTGCAGGAAATGCTCTTGCGGTACGACATCCCCATTGCCGGCAAACATGTCGTGATCGTCGGACGGAGTAATATTGTCGGCAAGCCCATGGCGCTTCTTCTGATTCAAAAAGGCCAAGGCGGCAACGCAACCGTCACGATTTGTCACAGTCGTTCGGAAAATCTCAAGGAATTGACCCGGCAGGCGGACATTTTGATCGTCGCGATGGGACGGGCGAAATTTGTGACCTCCGACATGGTCAAGCCGGGGGCTGTCGTGATTGACGTCGGGATGAACCGGACCGAAGAGGGACTTGTCGGCGATGTTGATTTTGCTGCCGTCAAGGAAGTCGCCGGCGCCATCACGCCGGTTCCTGGCGGTGTCGGCCCGCTGACCGTCACGATGCTTCTCCACAACACGCTTCTTGCCGCCAAAGCCGCCTGCCACTCCACTTTCTGAAACACAAAAAGAATTTCGTAGCAATTTATCGCGTCTTTATGTCGGTGATTGCAAAAGAATGCGCGTTCGGCTAAACTGGAGGAAGAGTTTCGTGGGATCGGAGGCCGTTGTTTTGTCATACATGCTCAAACCGGTCAGAAATTCTCGAAACTGGACACGGAAAACCCTGCACCGCAGGGCGTTTGCGCGAGGCCGACGGCACCGCGACATCATTGACACAATGACACATTTTTTTGAACGGGGGCATTCATGTTAAAAAATTCTTCCACACGTCGCGAATTTCTCAAAACCACGGCCGCGGTTGGCATGGCAGCCGGTCTGGGACTCTCGGTAGCCCGGTCGGCACACGCCCAGGGGTCCGGGACGATCAAAATCGGAGTTGTCGGCTGTGGCGGTCGCGGAATGGGGGCGGCGATTCAGGCCATGCAGTCCGGAAAAGACGTAAAAGTTGTTGCCGTCGGGGATTACTTCAAACAACGGGCCAAACAGGGGGCCGATGCCCTCAAGGAACAGGCCCCGGACCAGGTCGATATTTCCGAGGACCGGATTTTTGATGGTTTCAACAACGATCAAGGGGTCATCGCTTCCGACGTCGATGTCGTGTTGATCGCTTGTGCCGCCAAATTTCACCCTCTCTACACGAAACGGGCCGTCGAAGCGGGAAAGCATGTTTTCGTCGAGAAACCTCACGCCATTGATGCCGCCGGAATCCACACGCTGGAAGAGGCGATCAAAATCGCCCGGGACAAGAATCTTTCCCTCCTTTCCGGGCTTCACAGTCGGTATTGTCCCCAGTTTCGGGCACTTGTCGAGAAGATTCACGAAGGGGCCATCGGTGACGTCCGGAGCATCCAGAGTGCCTTTCTTCGTTCGCCGTATGGCGTCCGCGGTTATCCGGAGGGAATGTCCGAACTCGACGTTCAGGTTTACAACCAATACATGTTCCGCTGGCTTTCCGGCGATGATTTCACGCAGTCGCTTGTCCATAACGTTGACCGGATGACCTGGGTTCTTGGGGGGAAGCTCCCGACGCAGGCTGTCGGCATGGGGGGACGGGCTTCGATGACAAAACGGGATTATGGGGACGTTTTCGACCACCATTCCGCCATTTTTTGCTATCCGGAAGACCGTTGTCGGCTTTTCGCGGTTTGTCGGACGGAAATCGGCTGTTACGACCTTTACGACGATCTGATTCTCGGCACCAAAGGAACCGCCTACTGGAATGAGGGCAAAATCGTTGGTGAAACCAACTGGCAATTCAAGGGTCAACATCTCGGCGGTCACCTTGAGGAGCAGCTCGACTTTTACGACAAACTCCGGAAAGGAGAACGGATTGATTCCGGCGATTACATGGTCAACAGCACCTTGATGGCGATTCTCGGTCAGGTTGCCTGTTACACCGGTCGGATGATCACCTGGCAGGAATTGTACGACTCGAAGTTCGTTTTCAAGCCGGCCCCGGAAGAATGTGTCGCCGGAATGAATCCCCCGGTGGTTCCCGGCGAAAATGGTTCCTATCCCGTTCCGATTCCAGGACAACACGCCTGGTGGTGAAATTTTGCCGTTTGCGTTAATGATTGCCTGTGTCATAAAAGATAAAACCCGTGAGGAATATTTGCGGTCCAGCGGCATGATGGGCGATGCAACGGCACGTTGCCCGTCGGTGACACTTTTTCAACGTCCTAAGGTGCAAGGTTTCACAACTTTACAAATCGACCAACCCGGAACGCACATAACAAAGGACGTTGAAAAAAGCTTTGGCGGCCAGCGGATGGCCGCTGGACCCCACTTGCCTTTGGCCTCGCACAAACGCCCTGCGATGCAGGGCTTCCCGTGTTCAGCTTCAGGAATTTCCAACCGGTTTGAATATACAGTTTCAGTTTGAATAATCATTTTCCTCTTAAAAAGATCGATACACCCATGAAAAAAGACAATAACAAAACTTCCCGTCGTGATGCCTTAAAGACTTTTGGACTTTTAGGACTTGCGACGACCTTGGGACATTCCTCGGAAAAGGCTTATGCCGAGGATCAAAAACCCGGAGAGAAGGCGGAAACCTTTTCTTTAACCACTTCAACCGTTTCTTCCCGAGCCGGTTTTTTGGAAGCACTGAAAAAACAAATTGCTGAAACGCCCATGGTCGATTCGCACGAGCATTTGTCCGATGAAGCGGACCGATTGATCGGCAAGAAAAGCTGGGTCACATTGTTTCAACATTATTTCGGCGATGATTTTGCCGCTTCCGGATTGGCGGATGCTTCGGTATTCGGTTCTCCTCAGAAAGATGCCGACCCGGTCGAACTTTGGCGCAGATTGGAACCCGCCTGGTTTGCCGTCAAAAACACCGGATACGGTCAGGCGGCTCGAATCTCGATTCGAGAACTTTACGGAATCGATAACATCAATGAGGACACCATTCCTTTGCTCCAAGAACGCTATGAGGAATCGTTCACCCCGGGATTGTATGAGCGAATTTTGCGAGAACACGCGAATATCGAAACGTGTCAGGTGGACAGCGGTTCTTTCCGGGAGACACGACAACCGGAATTGCTTTTGCAAGACATCAACTTTTGCGGATTTCAGACCTGCGGCGAAAAGGAAGTCCGAAGAACCATCGCCCGTACCGGAACCTCCGTCGATTGTTTGAGCGATTGGCATGACGCGATTCGTATTTATTTTCAAAAATATGGGCCGTATGCCACCGCGGTCAAAAGTCAATTGGCCTACAGCCGTGGTCTTGATTATGAACAGGTTCCGGCGGAAAAAGCCGAAGTCCCCTTCAAAAAGAGACTGGAAGACGAACCTCTCACGCCCGAAGAAACCAAGCTGTATCAGGATCACCTCTTCTGGTTTTGCGTCGATCAGGCGAATCAATACGAATTGCCGGTCAAACTTCACACCGGTTATTACGTCGGCACCAATTCGATGCCGCTTTCACGGTTGAGCCAAAATCCGGCACAACTCACCGATCTTTGTCTCCGTTCGCGACAAACCCGTTGGATGTTCATGCACACTTGCTATCCTTACAGTCGGGAATTGATCGCCATTGCCAAGCAATTTACCAATGCCAATGTTCAAACGTGCTGGGCATGGATCATCGACCCGGTTGGAACCAAGAACTTCTTGAAGCAATTTCTTGTGACTGCGCCCGCCAATAAAATTCATGTTTTCGGTGGTGATTATCAAAACGTTGAAAACGTGTTGGGACATGCCCAAATTGCCAGACACGGCGTTTTTTCGGCACTTGCCGAGCTGGTTGACGAAGGGTACGTGAGTCAGGACGACGCGCTCGAGCTTGTCGAACCGTTGCTCCGGGGAAATGCACATCGTATTTTCCAACTGGAAAAGAAGTACGCCCTCGCCAAAAACGTGCCGTGGAAGTGAAAGATCGTTCACTTCGTGCTGCCGACTTCGTGCTGCCGGACGTCGTCATCATCAATAATGACGATGGCGATTCCGTGTTTGTTGGCATAATCAATGACATCCTGTTTGTCGATAAAAATCGTCTTGCCGGCTTCCATGGCGAGCACTTTTCCGCCTGATTCGGCGATATTTTGCAATGTTTGAAGGCCGAAACTCGGGACGTCAAATCGCATGTCCTGATTGGGTTTGGCGATTTTGATGGCGGTGAAGCCTCCTTCGGGACAGAGCGAGCCGGAACGACGGATACAGGCGTCGGTTCCCTCCAGGGCCTCGATGGCGACCACGACCCGGTCCTTGACCGTCACGGTCTGACCGATGTCGAGGCGACCGATTTCCCGTGAAATCTTCCAGCCGCAAACGATGTCTTGCCACTGCGGACTTGTCGGAACGGTTGTCGTTAAAAATCCTCGGTCCACAAGAAGTTCCGGCACAAAATCGGTCGCCGGGACCAGTCGGATCCCTTTTCGCTCGAACGCGTTAACCGAGGTCAGCAAAAGCGAGTCGTTTTTATTGTCTTTTTTCCGGAAAAGAAAGTGGGATGCAAAAAGTCGGAGCGTGTACCAGTCGGGAAAATGTTTCCAGAGAAACCCGGGCTGATACAACAATCGTTTGTTGATGCCGCCCGCCATTGTTGCAACAGAAACTTTGTTCCTGCTCAGAAAGCGCACAGCTTTTCCGAATTGCCCAAATCCCATCATCAGACTTTGGTGACAATACTCCAAAACCTTGGGATCCATCTGATCCCGGACCCCCAGACAATAGACCTGATAACCGTTTTGCTTCAAATATCGGGCGACCAAAAGCGGATACCTGCCGGAACCGGCGATCAGTCCCACTTTTTTTGAATCAGAATCCGAGGTCGGCCTCTCATGACAATTGGATTGATGTTCCATGGAGTGAAATCGATAAAGAGATAGATATCGTAATCAAGAAAAACCGGGGCGTATTTTACCCATTTTCCTGAACCGGGTCAAGGGGAAAAATGTCGCCACGGATAGGCGGTCATTTGGTCTCACGAGTTTGCACTCTCAAAGACAAATGGGGTCCAGCGGCCACCCGCTAGTCGCCGAAGGCATTTTTTCAACGTCCTTTGTTATGTGCGTTCCGGGTTGGTCGATTTGGAAAGTTGTGAAACATTGCACCATAGGACGTTGCAAAAGTGTCTCCGACGGGCAACGTGCCGTTGCATCGCCCAGCGTGCCGCTGGACCGCATGTATTCCTCGCGTTTATATCGGATCACGAGTTTATACCGGAGCCGGTATTACTCCGACGCGGCTAGATATCGTTCGGCGTCGAGTGCGGCCATGCAGCCGGTTCCTGCGGCACTGATCGCCTGACGGTAGTAATCATCGGCGACATCACCTGCGGCAAACACGCCGGGAACCGATGTGTTGGTCCGGAACGGGACGGGGCGACGGATGTACCCCTTTTCGTCCAGATCGACCTTGCCGTGCAAAAAGGCGGTGTTCGGCGTATGTCCGATTCCAAGAAAAACCCCGGAAACATCAACCGTGATCTCCGGCTCACCGATTGTGCTCTTGAGAACCATTCCGGTGACTCCGTTGGCATCATCCCCGAGAACTTCGGCGAGGACGCGATTCCACAAAATGTTGATCCGCTCATGTTCCATCGCCCGTTTGGCCATGATTTTGGACGCCCGGAGTTCGTTGCGGCGATGCACCAGATAAATCATCGGCGAAAACTTGGTCAAATAGTCGGCTTCTTCCACGGCGGAGTCGCCGCCACCGATCACCGCAAGGGGTTTGTTCCGGAATCTCGGCAGTGCCCCGTCGCAAACCGCACAGGCACTCACGCCCCGATTTTTGAACCGGTCTTCCGATTCAAGCCCCATATAATTGGCCCGTGCTCCCGTGGCGATGATGACGGTTTTCGCTTCAAAAATCTGGCCGCCGGAACTGAACAGTTTTGGTGAATTTGAAGTAAAATCAACGTCGATGACATCCTCCGAAATGATTCGCGTTCCAAAATTGACCGCCTGTTGGCGCATCAACTCGACCAATTCCGGCCCGGAGACCCCTTCTTTGGCGTGAGGCGGCATGATTATGCGACGATTTTTTTCAATGGCGTTGTCGAGGTAAGTTTCCAGGTCGCCAAACGGAAATCCTGGAAAATTCTCAACTTCCGTCGTCAGGGCGAGTTGTCCCATGGGAAGCGTCCCTCGGGCTTGATTTTCCGCCGTCATGGCGCCTTCCAAGAGAAGCGGCTCCAATTGTGCCCGGGCTGCATAAATGGCCGCTGTCCAAGCTGCCGGACCACTCCCGATAATGATCGTTTTTTCTGCCATGTTAATCAAAACTCCTGAAAAATTCTTGTTAAAAAAAGGCCGGATCAATCCAATCCGTCCCGAACACGTTATTTTCACAAAACCGGGGCCGACGGACGGACATTCCCTTCACCTCCCGAGGGAACGACCAGTTGCACCGCCATCCAGAGCCAGCCGAGACCGATGGCCCAACGAAAAACAATGACGCAAATCAAAAAGAAAGAATAATGAACAAACGCCATGGAAAAATCAAAATCAAACAGGGCATAAGCCCCCATGAGACTGCCAATTACGAACGGAACCAGAAAAACCCAAACAAGGAACGGAAACGACCCTTGGGGATTCATGTAGGCGACAAAACACTCGAAGAGAATCCAGACCCCGGTGTAAATGGCCGTACAGATTCCAGCCCGTTTGTAGAGGTCTTCCCCTTCATAAAATTCAAGGTCATCCCCGGAACGAAGCAGGTAATAACCAAAAAGGCTCGTGGCAAAACCAATGGCAAGCATTCCGACGACCCCAATCAGGTCGAGTCCCCAGCGACCAATGGAGGTAGAAAAACGTCCGATAAGCAAGGCCACGACAAACACGACGACCCAGACCAACAGCGCCAGCAGGAATTCCTTGATACTGATGACGGTGACTTGACGGTCGAGGGGCTTGAGAATGGCTTTCCCTTTGACCGTTTTTCCTCCCGAGGCAAAATCATCCGGGGCATGAACCTTGACTTGGGATTTTGGAATCTGGATAATCGTGCTGCAACTGGGACACGGACCTTTCATGCCGGCGAACTTATCGCTCACCTCAAACCGTTTCAGGCAACCGGGACACGTAACTGGAATGGACATCTTTGGACAATTGTGAAAAATGGAAAACGTTATGGGAGACTGGGAGGTACCCATGAATCACCACAGACATTATAATGAAAAAACACGATTTTCGCAAGTTGACTTGAAAAGTTGTGAAACATTGCACCCTAGGACGTTAAAAATGTCTCCGACGGGCAACGTGCCGTTGCATCGCCCGGCGTGCCGCTGGACCGCAATGTCCATGATACCGGCAAAAAAAGGAAAAAACTATGACCGATTACAAACCACCTTTGGCATTACAAAAAATCAACGACGCGGAGGCGTGGTTGCACACGGGGAAAACGGAGCCGATTCGCGTCATCGGTACCGAGGCGATTCGCGCAACGTTCGACGAAAAAACACTGCAACAGGCGGTCAATGCGCGGCTTGCTCCGGGCGTCAAACAGGTCGTGCTCAATCCCGACGCTCATGTCGGGTTCGGGGCACCGATCGGTTGCGTCATGGTTTCGCCGACGCATATTTATCCCGGCCCGGTCGGTGTTGACATCAAATGTTCGATGAGCCTGCTGCAATTCGAACTCGACGCCGACGCCATCCAAGACCGTCGTGTTCGCCGTGAACTGATCAACGCCATCTGCGACCGCACACCGACAGGTTACGGCAAGCATCAACGCAAGGTCAAAAAGTCGCGACACGTGGACCGCGTGCTCGGTTTCAAAGCCGTGACTGAAGGAGCATCCCGGGAAGTTTGTGACGCGCTTGGCATTCCGATGGAATGGACAAGCCGCTGCGAAGATTCGATCCATCTCGGACACGACGGAACAACCGCGGCGCTTGTCGAACGACTCAATCATCTCATCAACAAGGTCAAGATGCCGAAACATTCGCTTGCGTCGGTGTTTAATGAAAAAATGGAGCAACTCGGTTCTTACGGCGGTGGAAATCATTTCGGCGAGTGCGAAATCGTGCACGTGGCCGATAACGACAAAGCCCGTGAGACCGCGAAACAGTTCGGCTTGATCGACGGCAACGTCGCGTTCTTTTCGCATTGCGGGTCGCGCGGATTCGGCAATATTTTGGCCACGGGACAGTTCAAAGTGCTGCAACAACGATTTCGCGATTGGGGCATTCCGTTTCCCGGTGATGATAAAGAGCTTGTGTATGCCCCGCTTGGCAACCCGGAAGCAAACGACTACCTCGACGACATGGCGATGGGCGGCAACTTCGCGACGGTCAATCACTTATTGATCAATGTACTCGTTGAGGAAGCGTTTCAAGAGGTGTTTCCCGGCGTCAAGTCGCATTTCATTTATTACATCAGTCACAACATTGCGCGGCTTGAACCGTTGGATGGCAAGATGACCTGGGTGCATCGCAAAGGGGCGACGCGGGCGTTTCCGGCACATCACCCGTCGCTTGTCGGCACGCCGTTTGAGAGCATTGGGCACCCGATTTTGCTGCCGGGCAATCCGCGCGACGGGTCGGTCGTGATGGTCGCCGAGGAAGGGGCAGTGAAAAGTTGTTACAGCGTCAATCACGGGGCAGGCCGCCGGATGAGTCGCACGAAAGCGAACAAGGAACTCGACCAGCACCGTATCGACAACGAGTTCGACACAAGCGACATCTTGACGAACTGTCGCAACTACCCGAGAGACGAAGCCCCGGCGGCCTACAAGGATTTCCACGAAGTCGTCAGAAGCGTCGAAGGGGCCGGTCTTGCCCGAACCGTTGCAAAACTCGAAGCCCGCTTCGTCATCAAAGACGGCGACCCGGCGGATGATTAAACGCAAAACGTCCTGCACTTGCAGGGCTTTCTATGTCCAGCTTCATTGCTTTTTAACCGGCTTGAGTCTATAATGGTTATGTTTTACAGAGAAATGCCATCAACTTTACAAAGAAGATGAAACTTTACAAAGAAGGTGCAATATCATGAAATCGATCTTAAGACGTGAATTCTTGTGTTTGTCGTTCCTGGCACTAACGTTGCCTTTTTTCCCGGGCGTCTTTGCGGCGGAAATAAATGACGCGGAATGGCGTTTCGGCGTGGTCCCCGACACGCAATGGTTTCCCGCGAACATGCCCCCGTCTTATGGCACGGCCATTCATGTCATCGACGCCATCAACCAGGAAATGATCCGTCAGAAGGTCGATTTTGTCATTCAGGTGGGTGATCTTGCCGACAAGTCTTCCGCCATTGCTTTTCAAACTCGGGCGGCGCACAATCAGTCGCTGAAAGACGCGGGGATTCGATTTTATCCGGTTCGGGGCAATCACGACAGTGCCGACCTCGAAGCGGTTGGTCAATTCAAAGCGGCGTTTCCGAATCTTCCCGGAAACGAGGGTTGCGAAGGTTCAAGCCCCAATCTGCCCGGGGCACAAGGCATGACCTATTCCTTCACGCACAAAGGGGGAAAATTCGTGCTCTTGGACACCTTCCCGGTTTTTGATGACAAAACCGAAAAGGGTAAAGTCTACACGGTCCGTGATTTTCTCCCCTGGATCAACGAGCAGTTGGAGGAAAAAGACCACCGTTTCGCCATGGTTTTTGCCCATAAAAATCTGTTGGGGCAAAATCATAAAGATACCGTCTTCGGTGGAGTAGATCAGGATTCGCCGCAAGACGTTCAAAATGCGTTTTATGCGAGTCTTCAGAAAAATAACGTCAAATATTTCATGAGCGGACACGACCACGTCTACAATCGCTCGAACATCAAAAGCCCCGACGGAGAATCCGAAGTCGGGCAGATCATCTGTGGCAGCGCGTCGCACAAATTCTACACGCCGAAACCGCCGTTTATGGACCGTGAAGAAATTCTCGTTCAAGAGCTGAATCGCGTCGGTTTCCTGATCGTTCATGTGAACCGACAAGGTATCAAGGTGGAGTATTTTTCCACGGAACCGTTCGGTCAAGAGCCTTTCTCTTCACAATGGGAGGTTCGCGACACTTTTGGCTACGAATTCGACCATTGATTTTTCCCCATTTTTATCCGACGGCGAAGACGATCAGGCGTTTGGGGCCGTGGACGCCGAGAATCAGGACTTTTTCAATGTCGGCGGTTCGGCTGGGGCCGGTGATGATCAGAAACTCTCCCGACCGATTCATCGTCCCCACGGGGTCATTGGCCGCAAGATTATTGGCCGAGAAATCATTGGGGCCGACCATTCGGGCTGAGATTTCCGGCCAGGCGGCCTGAAGATGAGGCCGGAGTGTTTCCATTTTTGCGAAAACAAAGCAAACCGGTGGAATATAGCACATCAATCGATCGAACACCGTCGGCGAGGCGATGACGCAACTACCTGTGTCTGCAAGGAGATACTCGGCCAGAATGACTCCGGCGTCGAGTTTTGCCATTTCTTGGGGCGAAGCCTCGTTCGGGTTTTCCGAGGGCAAAACCTTTTCAATATCGCTCCATTTTTCCGTAATTTCCTGAATCCAGGGTCGTGCAACCATTCCAACTTTTTGAGCGTTAATCTGTTCCAGCAAATGACGGCTTTTGGCGACGGCTTCTTCCACCGTGGAACAACGAATCAGCTCACCGGCGGTTACTTTAAGGGAAGATTCAAACGTCTCCAGCAATGTTTCCGGGGAATGATGTTCCGGGGAGTCATGATTGTCCGGCCAAAGTTCGGGCATCGGAGGAAGATTTTCCGGTCCTGGAACGGCGTTGAGGGCGGCACGGATTCGACCTAAAATAACTTCTCGACTACTCATGATTTCGACCTTGACGTGTCCTGACGTGTATGATTGCGGTAAAAATTCATTATAATGAATTATCGCCACGCTGTGTAGCCTGGCTGAAAAGACCAGGTTTGACATTTTTCATGACTCATCATAACTGAATCACTGAAGGGAAAGAATCCATGCAAAAACAACAATTATCACGCCGTCAATTTTTGGGAACCTCGACCGCGATTGCCGCAACGGGGGCACTGGCACTTGCGTCACAGGGAAAAAACGTGACTTTCGCCGAGGAAACGACTTCCGGAAATGTTGCCTATCAATCGAAACTTTATAAAGCCCTGATTTGCGGTGAACCAACAGACGAAATTTGTGCAGAGTGGAAAAAAAACGGGTTTGACGGAATGGAGACCTCGGACTGGAACGTAACGCCCAAGAAGGCTGAAGAAAAAAGAGTCATGGCCGAATCTCACGGCATCAAAATTCATTCCGTGATGCGCGGATGGGCCGAATTCAACAACAAAAACGACGCCGTGGCTCGTAAAACGATCGACGAAACGAAAACCGCCCTTCGTGCCGCCGCAGGATATGGGGCCAGCACCATTCTCCTTGTGCCGTGCCGGGTCGGCGGGATGGACATGCCGAAGCCCTGGGAGTTCAAAATTGATTTCGATCCCGCGACATGTCTTGTCCGTAAAGTCGTCGATGGCGACAACGCCCCTTATGCCGAATACATCGAAGCCCAGAACCGTTCCACCGAAATGTCGATCAAGGCGATTGAGGAACTGATTCCGGTGGCAGCCGAGACGGGGGTGATCATCGGGGTCGAAAACGTTTGGAACAATCTCTGGGTGAAACCGGAACTGGCGGCGGCGTTTGTTCGTTATTTCAACAATCCCTGGGTCAAAACCTATCTCGACCTTGGAAATCATGTGAAATATGCGCCGGTCGAAGAGTGGCTCGAAGCAGGTGGGGGTTCCCTCGTCAAATTGCACGTGAAAGACTTCAAAATCAACAAAGGATCTGCCAATGGAGGTGATTTCGTGGCCATCGGCGAAGGGAGCATCAACTGGCCGTCCGTCCGTAACGCGATTGAGCTTGTCAACTACAACGGCTGGATGTCGATTGAAAGCGACGCCCTGAGTATCGAGGAACACAGCAAACGGCTCGACTCCATCATCGCCGGCAAACCTTTGGTGTCATGAAGTTCCCCTGATTTTCATGTTTTGTGGGGAGATTTTCACGTTCCGTGGGTAAAAACGGGCACTTTTTTAGAGCCTGTTGACCCGGTGGGAAAACGTGTTAAAATGAGTACCCATAAAATGTGACGATAAGGTTAAGATTTTGCTTTAAGGTTGTGTTCCACAAGAGGGTTACGGAAAATAGAATGTCGCTTAAGAAAGAAGAAAAACAGGCGGTTATCAGCCAGTACAAAAATTCGGAGAAAGACAGTGGCTCCTCCGAAGTTCAAATTGCCATTCTGACGAAAAAAATCAGTGCTCTTACAGAGCATCTCCGGTCTAACAGTAAAGACCATTCCAGTCGTCGTGGTCTGCTGATGATGGTGAGTCGGCGGCGGCGGTTGCTTGACTTTCTGAAACGAACCGCCCCACAACGTTATGTCAATGTGATTCAAAGTCTCGGCATCCGAAAGTAAGAACCATGGAGATTTCCCGTCGAAAAGACCCAGAACAACCTTTGTCTCGGGTCTTTTTGTTGTGCGCCGGAGCAGAGTAAGAGCAAAGGCAAAGCTAAGAAAGCAAAGTAAGAAGCAGCCGTCATTAAAATTGTTGTTGTATCGTTCAAGAGGAAATATCATTCAAGAGGAAGGTAGAGAGTAGGAATTTGGCTAAAGTAAGAGTTGAAAAACAGGTCGGGCAGAATATTTTCTGGATGGAAACAGGGGAATTGGCAAAACAGGCGGCAGGAAGTTGTTTTATCGGATACGGGAACACTGTGGTTCTCTCCGCAACAACAACGGGGCCGTCAAGAGCAGGAACGGATTTTTTTCCGCTGACATGTGATTATCGGGAACGAGTTGCCGCGGCGGGAAAATTTCCCGGCGGATTCATCAAACGCGAAGGAAAACCGAGTCTCAAGGAAACGTTGACCGCCCGACTCATTGATCGGCCCATGCGTCCCCTTTTTCCCAAGGGATTCACCAATGAAGTGATGGTCTTCAATTTCGTCATGGCGTCCGATCAAACTGTCGACCCCGACGTGATCGCCATGAACGGGGCGTCCATGGCGGTGCAGCTTTCACCGCTGCCGTTTCATGGGCCGCTTGCCTCGGTCCGAATCGCCCGGATTGACAACGAATACGTCGTTTTTCCCGAGTTCGAAAAAATGGAGGGAAGCGAACTGGATTTGATCGTTTCCGGAAACATGGAGTCGGTTCTCATGATTGAGGGGTTCGCCCGGGAAATGCCGGAAGACCAAATGTATGAAGCGATCATGAAGGCGCATGAATTCGTCAAGGTGATTTGTGAGTTGCAACTCGAAATGCTGGAAAATGTGAAGCCGGAAAAGATGGAATTCACTCCGGTATCCATCGACTACGTCTACAATCAACTCAAGGAGAAGTATTACGACGAATTCTGGCAGGCGAAACGGACCGAAGGGAAAATGCCCCGCTATGATGCTTGTGTTGCGGTCAAAACCAAGGCAAAAACCGAGATGTTTCCCGAATTTCCGGTGATTCCGCCGCTTTTAGGCCCGGTTGACGAACCCGTCGACAAATCTGCCGACGAACCGGTTGTCGAATCCGCCGAATCCATGGTCGAGCCGTTCGTCGAGTCGGACGGGACCGTTCCGATTCCCGACTACACCACCGATCAATTCGAGCAGGCATGGCACGAACTTGAAGAACGGGTGGTCCGTGACCAGATTCTTTCCGGAACCCGTCCGGACGGTCGCGGAATGAAGGATGTTCGCGAAATTGAGTGCCGGGTCAACGTGTTGCCTTGTGTTCATGGTTCGGCGGTGTTTCAGCGGGGAGAAACCCAGGCACTCATCACTGTGGTCCTCGGGACCGGTCGCGACGAACAAAAAGTTGATGGTCTATTCGAGGAATACACGAAAAAGTTCATGCTCGACTACAATTTTCCGTCGTTTTCCGTCGGAGAGTGTAAGCCATATCGCGGACCGGGGCGTCGGGAATACGGACATGGCGCCTTGGCTGAGCGAAGCGTGAAACCGGTGATTCCCGATCCTGAGGACTTCCCGTATACGATCCGGATCATTTCGGACATCCTCGAATCGAACGGCTCCAGTTCCATGGCCTCTGTTTGCGGCGCAACGCTTGGATTGATGGCCGCCGGCGTGCCGATCACAAATCCCGTGGCCGGAATTTCCATCGGACTTGTCAAGGAAACCGACAAATGGGTGCTCATGACCGACATCATGGGGGACGAAGACCATTACGGCGACATGGATTTCAAAGTGGCCGGAACACAAAACGGAATCACCGGAATTCAGCTCGACCTGAAAATCGACGGTATCAGTCCCGAGGTCATCATGGCGACGATCAAGCAGTCGCGTGAGGCCCGGATTTCGATTCTCCGCAAGATGCTCGTCGCGATTCCGCGTCCGGCGGACGACATCGCTTCAGGAGCGCCACGCATGTTCAAAATCCATATCGACCCGGAAAAAATCGGTCTTCTGATCGGTCCCGGCGGAAAAACGATTCGTGGCATCCAGGAATTAACCGGCGCGTCGATCGACGTCGAAAACGACGGAACGGTGGTTGTCGCCTCGCACAACGAGGAAAGTGCTCTCCGGTGTCTTGATGAGGTCAACCGGCTCACCGCATCCGTGGAAGTCGGCAAAATTTACGAAGGTCAGATCACCAGCATCAAGGATTTCGGGGCATTCATTGAAATTCTTCCCGGTCGGGACGGACTTTGTCATATCAGTGAACTGGCGGTCGATTATGTCGACAACATCAACAGCATCTGCAAGGTTGGCGACAGGATTGCCGTAAAAGTGATTTCGGTCGACGATCAAAACCGGATCAAACTGAGTCACAAAGCCGTGTTGCGGGATGCTCAGTAGTAGTTGTTGCTGTGGAGGCTGTAGTAGACTTTAGGTCTTCTATGAGATAGGTTTTCTACGAGAAACGACTGCCTAAAGTCTACAGCCTAATACTACAGCGCAATAAACATCTATTGCGTTAAACTTGGTAATTATAGTAAAATGCGTATTCCATAGGACATTATATCATGGATAGCGCATAAAATGGACATATTTGATATTGC
>Ga0123353_10000246_pt1 | contig 67982 bp, 58 predicted proteins | sample TergutLab28metaG_3_FD_92763 | JGI IMG/M metagenome (GOLD analysis project Ga0123353, IMG submission 92763) | Labiotermes labralis P3 segment gut microbial communities from Petit-Saut dam, French Guiana - Lab288 P3 | ecosystem: Host-associated > Arthropoda: Insects > Digestive system > Gut ... | reverse complement strand
ATTCAGAAAGTTTTCAAATATGGTGTGGAATGCCGATCCTTTTTCGAGACTTGATAACCATCCCAATGAATCAATCTCTTGCCTTTTGATTTCCTGCAGCCTTAAAACATTTTGCAAGAAAAATTTATGCTTACAACTCAAAAATGTTGTTAGTGAGGATGCCGATAGTGTTTGTTCTGCTATATGAGCAGCAAATTCCAGCAGTTCTTTTTCTGTTTCTTCTTCCGGGTCGACTTGCTCAATGCCATTTAGAATTGCTCCATATCGTACGCCTTTACTAAGCCAGAAGTCATTTTCATCTATAAAATGTTCGGAATTACTAACAACAAATCCGGCATGGTAAACCTTTGCATCGTTGCTATCTTTCCGAAGCCGGTGGAAAAGTGTTGCAGGGTAACACTCCCGGTTTTCTACCGTGTCAAAGGATGAATAGCTGCACGTTAGATTCCCTTTGATTCCGGCGATAAAACTATCCATTATATCAATGCTTTTTTTGGTTCTTTGAGTAGACATTATCATCGGCGGCATCCGCTCATGATCGAGAATAAGCGAATCCTCCAGTGCCATTCCCGGAAATTTATCGGCGCCGAGTCCAACTAAAAATACGTTTTCCCGCTCAATCCAGGCAGCTTGCCGGTATGTAGTAAAATGTATTTTACCGGGTGCGGGAGATTCGCATTTTATACGTATATCCCTCATGTGTTCTTTTATTATCTCAATTGCTTCTGTCAGACGTACGCGCCTGCCTTTGATTGTTGTACTCAACTCATATATCGCAACCTTTAGGCCTTGACTGTCAAAGGCTGTGAAAATCCTCTTATACTTTTCTACTATCGTTTTTAGTGCCGCAAGCAGGGATTCTACATCAACCGTGCCGGTCTTGTCTTCTTCCGGTATTAAATCAAACGATTCGCTAATGAACTTAATGAGCCATTCTGTGGCTTTAACAGCTTTGATATTGTCTGTTTTTTTTGATTTTAAGCGAGCTAAATGATTATTCAGCGCCGGTAAATATGAACGCTTCTGCCATGTAATCCCTGAGTTCTTTATTACGTTCACAACACTTAATCTGCGGAATCTATTCTCATCTTTAGGCATAACTCCGTCAGAATCACGTTGATCCACACCGACATCAAACACTCCGCTTGAAAAGATGTTTACGAGAGCATGGCATCCGTAGCTGCTGTCTATCCAATCAAGCAGGAGCATCAGCAGTCTTGCCGGGGATGACATCAAGAGCGGCAATCCGGTTCCAAATGTAATCGGGAGTTCTCTATTTCCGTCTAACGCCTCATTCTTGTATGTGTACTGCTGCATCAATTGATAAAACAATTGTGTATACGGTTCGTTTGTGGTCGAAACAATAAGGACATTATCAAATGGAATCTTTTCCTGGATTATCCGTCGCATAACTTCCTTTACTTCATTGTATTCGCCATATGCGTCAAAGAAATCAATATTCTCATGTCTTAAATCATGCGCTTCTTTATCTGTGAGTGTGGTTGTCCCCATGCTCTCATGTCCAATTTGCATACCCAGCTTATGTAGTAACAAACTTTCCAGATAATTAAACTCACAAGCTTCGAGAGCATAACTGCCCGCGAAGCCTGATTTGCGATTTTCAAGTGCGATAAGAGCATGCTCAATTACGTCGGAATAGTCCACGTATCCGTGCGTTTTTTTCCATTGTGCGTACGCTTCGACTATTGTTTTAATATCCTTACGCTTATTATCGTTATCAATTTTATCTAACCCGACATTGCCGGAGAGATAGCCCCAACCAAGCAGTTCCATGACCGTTTTTGACAGAGCCTTACATATCCCTGATGTTATTTCAATTTCATGTAAAAAGGTAAGCGCACCTTTATCACGCAACGATTTCAATACATCCGTCATTGCATCGGTAACACCCTTGCCATCAAGAACGGTCAAATCCGATGTACGGATATAATGCTCCGCCAAATCATATGATAGTTCCCGAACAGTCTTAACAGACATGTTCAGCGGATACACACCATAATCACCCAATGTCTTGAGCATCTGCGTCCGAATAGCCGCGCTCGGTATAATGAGCAGCTTCGGCGCGGTCCGGTGTGTGTCGTTTAGTTTTTTTATTTGGTTTATGTCGTGTTGCATGTGTGGGTTCTCCTGGAATCATTGATTACAATTCCCATATTTAGCCGGACTTCTTTACGTTCAGTTTGGTGACTATTTAATAATCATAGCGGCACGTTACTTACATTTTGTATGCCAAAAACAATGGGTGTTAGTATACCATTTTAAAGCAGGATTTGCACTATTTTTTCATCATTTCTGTGACTCTTTTTCATCATTAAAGGTGTAAAGCTGAAGCGAGACAAAGCAAAATATATTTTTATCTTTTGTCAACCCGTTGCGGTATCTATCACGCGAAAAGGGCATGTACAATTAAACGGATTTGATATTATAGTGTCTTTGCTGAACGTTTTTTGATAATTTTATGTATATCTATCCACACACAGTAGTTTTTGGTATACTAGATATCAATAGAATGTGCAGTTTAATTGATAAGGAGGCTTTGGAAATCATGCAGAAAATAATCATAGACGAGGAATTTGAACTATATCTTCCGCCGCTTGACAGTGTGACTTATGGCGATCTCGAACAGACCATGTTAACATACGGATGCCGTGTACCGCTTACTTTGTGGAATGGTATATTGATTGACGGACATAACAGGTATTCTATTATAACAAAGCATGGACTGCCGTTTGAAACAACAAGTATGGAGTTTGAATCCAGAGATCATGTTCTTGATTGGATGATCGAAAATCAAGTAGCGCAACGGAATCTTACCCCTCTGCAGCTTAGCTTCTTTCGCGGTGTGCGGTATAATACGAATAAGCGGATTGTGACAAATAAACAGGGTATTAATCAGCACAATGTGGTTGATGCCCAAAATGGGCATCAACCACGAAATCCGTCAACAGCGGAACGACTTGCTCAGCAATATAACGTATCACGCAACACTATCAGACGCGACGCACAAGTCGCAGACGCTATTGTTGCAATAGGCAAAGACTCCCCCGATACAAAACGCAGCATACTTTCCGGCGAAACAAAAATCACAAGAAAACAATTAAAGGAACTCGCTGCGGGTACAGAAGATGATGTAACGCGGATTATAGAGCAAATTCAAGACGGGACTTTTGAAGGCGGACGCAGACCCTCGTCAACATCGGTTGGCAGCACTGCTGATGGCGGGACAAGCTCTGCCGGCATGCAGCCGTGGGAAATTGAGTTCGGCAAAATGACTGACGAGTTCCGCAACGTACTGAGAACTCATGCAAAAACTGACGACACTGCATCAGTGCGCAATGCACTGAGGTCGTACATTACAATGTTGGAGGATTTGTATAAACAGATTTAGTTGATAGCGGTGTCTTCCTTAGATCAATTATGGCTTGAATAACTCAATACTTCAGCACACTTCAATTCATCAGGGATTTTATAATTAGGATTATCTGTGAAATATATTTTGTTATGTTCCGAATCAAGCAGATATTTAAAATGCTCAAGTACATTTAAGCCAAGTATGCAATATTTTGTGTCTTCATGCGGTATAGCAACTTTTACACTTTTTAATGTTCTATCACCAATAACCAAACCGGGAATTTCAATTAGTGATGCATCAATTGAACCCGAAAGACCGGTCAGTGGGAAATCTTCAATTAGGACTGGTAATGCATCAAGTTTTAGAAATAATGATGTTTCTCTGTTAATTATGGTCACATATGCTCCCGTGTCTAACAAAAAACGAATTATTCTATTGTGACGGTATTCCATGCTATATATTACCGGAACATCAAGATGGTAATGAGATCGTCTTAAGAAAAATAGTTGCTCTTCAGATCGGTATTTAAACTTTAAATCAGGCATGCGCTTCCCTCATTTTTTCCAGGATTGTAAACAACTCAGGTTTGAATAAATATAGCTCTGTATGCTCACCATATTCTACCGCATCAAATTGATCGTAAATACCAGCACTCGCTCCGGCGTATGCACAGTTCCCGCAAACTACCGGTATTCCGCTGACAAATTCCCCTTTATCAGAATACTGAACATTTACTATAAAAACCCAATTATCATCATAAAGCTTTTCAATCTCGGCTTCTGTTAACGGTTCTTTATGATTTAATAATTTATATGATACTTCCATCTGTAACACCACCTTCTTGACTTAATTGTAACATAAATAACTGTGTTATTTCAATATGAAGTTATGTACAAAAAGCAGCTTTTGAATATCGTCGGCATCTATATTTTTCATTTGGAGTACAAAAGGCGAAAATCAACACTAAATACAACAAACAGCAAAACCCCGCAGTCATTGCAACTACAGGGCTTCTTTCTTGGTGGACGCTGAGGAACTCGAATCCCCGACCTTCCGCACGTCAAGCGGAAGCTCTACCAGCTGAGCTAAGCGTCCAAGTCAACGCAGAGGGATTATACCACACACCTTCCTCTTGCTGCAAGAAGATTTTATTGCCTCCATACCAAGACTTCACGCGTCTTACGTTCCTTCATTTGCTGTACTTATAAATATATCAACAGTAGCAATAACCTCTTTCAGCTTTCCGCACAGCAGGTTTTCGCCAATTTCATCCAGGAGGTCGCTTATTGCTCCGGGCCATGCTTTAGGCTTCAGCTCATTAAACGCATTCTCCGCTTCACTCATGTCATAGCTCTCACATGCATGTTTGATTGCATTAAGTTTTTCCAGCAGTAATTCTGTGTCATAGTCGGTAACTTCGACAGGCTCGCTTTTTTCCTTTGGTTTATACTTGATAACCAGCATCCGGAGCGTATCAATGAACGACGGGGTTTCAGACAGAATTACAGTTCTATCTTTGTCATAACCTGCCTGCTCCAGTTTATACGCAATAGTAGAAAGGTCTGTCTCTCCGATATTTGCAAGCGCGCCCTTAATACCGTGTACGGTGATGGTATATAACTCAACTTCCGCATCCGGGTCGGAATTTATCTCTTGATAGAGCTTTTCAAGAACGACAATAGAGCTTTCAAAGTTCCTCACTACCGTTTTTGCTAAGCCCGCGTCCGAAAGCGGATTATTAATAGTTCTTGTTTGCAAATTTGCCGTTTGACGTCTTGCCGCTTCAATTACCTCCTGCGGTTGTTTATCCCGCACAAAACGGTTCAACAGGATGCTTAATTCCCGCATATCTATGGGTTTTGATATGTAGCCGTCAAATCCGTTTTCCATAAACATATCCGCTGATCCTGCGACGGCATTAGCGGTTAACGCCACAATCGGATATGTATACCCCATTTCACGGATTTTTCTTGTCGCTTCCACTCCATTCATTTTAGGCATCATATAATCCATGAACACAACACTGTACTCGCTGCCATGCTTGATTTTATTGACTGCTTCAATACCGCTTGTCGCTGTTTCGATTTTTAAGCCGTAGGGCAGCATCATACCTTTAGCAATATAAAGATTAGTGTCAACATCATCCACAATTAAAACGCTGCCGTAAGGCATATATTCATGAACGATCTGTCTCTTGATCAGCTTCGTTTTGTTTGCGAAATTTTCACTGCGCATTTTATCAGCTAAATCCGCTCCGCACACCTCAGTGCCAACACATTTCTGCGGGAGGTGAACCGTAAATACCGAACCCTTGCCCGGTTCACTCTCGACATGGATTATCCCCCCCATTGCTTCGACAAGCTGGTATGTAATATTCATACCCAAGCCTGTGCCGACGATTGTGCGGTTACTTTCCAGATTAAACCGCTCGTAAGCATCAAAGACCTTGCTGACTTGCTCCGCGGTCATGCCCTGCCCTGTATCTCTAACGACCAGGACAAGAGTGCAATCTTTTTCTGATTCGATAATCGCCGAAACCGAAAACTCCACTTCACCTTCATCGGTATATTTAAATGCGTTGGACAAAATATTATTTATTATCTGTTTGATACGCATTTCATCACCAAATAAATGGAGCGGCGTATTCTCATCTATCTTCAAGTTAAAATCAAGAGTCCTGCTCTCATACCTCAGAAGATTAAGATGAACCGTATCGTATATGATACTTGGGATATCATATTTAGCATTCAAAATTTCCAGCTTTCCGGATTCGATTTTAGACAGGTCAAGTACATCGTTAATAATACTGAGTAATAAGTGTCCCGAACTATAGATAGTGTTAAATGCTTCCTGTGCGTCCGGTAAATTAGTATTCTTTTGCAGTTGAATCTCCGCAGCACCGATAACTGCGTTCATAGGTGTGCGTATTTCATGACTCATGTGGGCAAGAAACTCACTCTTTGTCCTGTTTGCGTCTTCAGCCTGCTGCCGAAGTCTCTCTGTATTTGCCAAAGTGATTTTTTCTTCGGATATGTCCATTATCGTGCCTAAAGTGTGAGCAGGGATACCGTTTTCATCTCGAATGGACTCTCCGGTAGCGCGGATGTAGACATACTCTCCGTTTTTTTTCCTCGCCTGATATTCGGCGAAAAAAGGCGTATTTCCCGTTAAATCCATTATGTGCCTTGTAAGAGCATCCGCTACCATTTTAATATCATCGGGATGCAGACAGTTAATAAAGCTGCTCATTACATTGGGGAAATCATCTTTATCGGCATAGCCGAGAATTTCCCGGAACGCATATGAGTACATGATGATATTTTCTGCGTTCAGAGGGTCATCCCATATTGTCTCCATCTCCCATAAGCCGATTCTCGCAGCTTTGTTGATCAAAGCGATTTTTGCGAGTTGCAACTCATTTCTTGCAATTGCGTTTTTCGTTTCGGTTAAATCAAATGCGGCGTTCACAAAACGTATGGGATTTCCGTAATGATCCCGAATAGCCTTTCCTACGGTTCGGAACCAGGCATATTCGCCGTTTTTCTTTCTAAGCCGCTGTTCTATATCAAAGGGGGTGTTACCGGTTTTGTCAAGCAAATGATCCGAAAAAGCACGGAACGCCGCTTCCCTATCGTCGGGATGAACGAGACCAATCCTGCTGTCACCGAGATTGTTCGGAGTTTTCTCATCATCGGCAAATCCAAGCAGTTTTTTGTATTCATAAGAGTATTCGATGTGGTTATTCGGACTGAGAGGATCTTTTGGATCGAGTTCCATGTTGACCATACCGATTTTTGCTGTTTCTATTATTAAGTTCAATTTAGCAAGCTGAAGCTCTCTGTAAATTAGAATGTTTTTAGTTTCTCCTATATCCATCAATGCGCCTGAAATACGAATAGCATTGCCGTCGTTGTCGCGTATTGCTTCACCGCAAGCACGAAAGTATGTGTATTCTCCGTTTTTCTTCAGCATTCTGTATTCAACATCATACGGCGTTTTGCCTGTCTTATCAGTTATATGTCTGATAACATCCTCGATCGCTTTATCTCTATCATCATAGTGCAGATGATTACGCCATGTATCGAATGTGTTCGGAAACTCTGCTTCGCTCGTGTACCCAAGCATTCTTCTTAATTCGTCCGTAAACATAAGGGTGTTATCCGGATGCAAGAAATCATTATCAATGATTTCAACATCATATAAGCCGGCTTTTGTTGCCCTAACCACCGCATTTAATTTTATCAGTTGATGTTGGGTTTCTTCATCCGCGTCAAGGAGCTTTTGTACCATTTGCTTCTGCTCGCGCATGTCATAAATATAGCCAAGCCCCACATACTTGTTTCCCCGTCTTATTCGCGACATTGTGAGGTCGACGGGAAAATGAGTGCCATCAGGCAGACAGTGCACCCACTCAAGTTTTACCGTTTCGCCTTTCATAACTCTTTGAATGACTTCCATTGCTTTTTCACGGGAGTTTGAGCCGTCCGGTTGAAATTCGGGAGAATGTGAAGCGCTACCGAAAAATGTGGAATAAAATTCCTTTGTAACGCCGTACAGATTAAGAACAGCTTCATTACAATCAATGAATTTGAAGTTTTCATCAAATATTGTTAATCCGATTGGTGCATGCCTAAACAAGGCTGACGTGGTAGTCTGAGCGGCTTCCAGAGCAACACGGGCACTATCCGCAACGCTCTTTTGCTCCTCCGCCACAGCTCTTTTGTAATGAAGACGCACAAGAATAGTGCTTACCACCACAGCCAATAGAAGTCCGATTATAATCAAAAACCACTGCATATCCCGGAGATTCGCATAATAACTGTCTATCTGCGTTGCAAGACCCAGATACCAACCATTCATAACCGGTATGCCGGTTACAACAATAACATCATTATTAAAATTTGTAAGCCGGTGTTCATTAATCGGCAATCCCTGTCTTATCTCGTCTGACAAATCAGCAAAACCGCTATTTATGTCATTAATTGAAGTCCCGACAAGCTCTCTTTCGGGATGAGCCATAATAATGAGGTTTCTGTCAAAAAGCACCCAATAATTTATATCGTCATCAAATCTGCCATAAACAACATCATATATCCTGTCCAACAGAACATCCAGAGTCACTATCGCCATGCGGGTTCCGTCTTCATCTAATAGAGCGCGGGCGAATGAAATTACTGATTCATTCAAACGAACGTTCATATACGGGTCTGTAATCGTTATATTACCGCCTGCTTCGACTGCAGCAATATACCAGGGACGCTCCGACGGTGTCCAGCCCGGCGAATCAGTCCAGCCGGTATCCGGTGCATCTACGTCGAATACTTCACCGTCAAAGATATCAAATATCGCAAAAATACTGACAAATCCTGTCAAATGAGCTCCATCACGCCCGTATTCCACAACATTTGTAATGTAAGCTGTAACAGTATCATAATCTTCACCATTGATGAGCATGTTGCGTATATTGTCGGTAACAAAACCCAGCATCGTTTCAAGTTCTCTCATATCGGAATCGAGCCGTGTTTTAATGTTTGTAAGAGTATCTTCTGTTTCACGCCTTAAATGACCGCGTTCAATGTTACCGGCGAACAAAGAACTTGCTGCAATCATCACTCCGAATGCCAAAAACACAAATAGTATCTGCATGTAAGGCAAACGCTCCGAAAAAACCTTTCGTAAGAAAGTTCGAATTACTGACATAAGGCTACCTCTTCATATAAGTCGCTGATTTCAAGAAAGACATCTATAATTTTCGGGTCAAATTGTGTGCCGCGTCCGCTTCTGATTATATCAACTGCTTCCTCATGTGTGAACGCTGCTTTATAAGGTCTTTCCGATACAAGCGCATCGTACACATCAGCTATTGCCATTATGCGCCCATGCAAGGGAATGTCCAAACCCTTCAGCCCGCGGGGATAACCCGTACCATCCCATTTTTCGTGATGATAGCCCGCGAATAACTTTGCACTGTACAGAAAATCCTCATCACCTGTTTCGCGGATAATTCCGTCGATTATTCTTTCACCTTCGGAAGTATGGGTTTTAATGAGAGAGAATTCATCATCGGTCAGTTTTTCAAGCTTGTTCAGAATCAAATCCGAAACTGCAACCTTTCCTAAGTCGTGCAGACGCGCCGCAGTTATGGTAAGGTCAATATCCCAGAATTTTAATTCATCTAAATAAAGCTTTTTTTCAATCATCTTGTCTAACAAGATTTTTAAGTATGTAGCTGTACGTTCTATATGATTACCCGTCAACTGGTCGCGGTGTTCCACCATATTCGCGAGCACTGATGTCATGCTTTTTTGCAATCTCAGCAGCTTTTCCGTCCGTTTCTGTATAATGCTTTCCATATGTAACTGCGCTTTAATGCGGTTTAACAGTACCGGTCCGGAAAACGGTTTAGAAATAAAGTCTACAACGCCCATCTCAAATCCGAGAGCTTCTGTATCGGCATCGCTTTTGCTTGTTAGGAAAATAACGGGAATCTTGGTATGCCGCTTATCATCCCTTAACCGTTTTAATGCACCAAAGCCGTCAAGCTCCGGCATCATTATGTCCAATAAGATCAGGTCAGGTGTCACATTATCCAGGAACTCGAACATAAGGGTCGCGGACGAAAGAGTAATTACCTTATATTCATCTGACAAAACTTCTTTCGCTGTGTGAAGGTTAATTGTGTTATCATCTACTATAAAAATCGTTTTTACACTACTACTATTCATACTACTCTTTTACTACTCCTCGTCTTCAATTTGTACGAGCTGTAAGCTCTAGCCGGGTTTTTCCACTTATACTTTTAAACATATTCAAAGCAATATCTATTCCTTCCGTTGCGTTTTGCTTTATATAGCATTTTGTCCGCCATCTCAATGAAGTCATCAGCGGTGTGTCTGCGCTCCACATTTCCTGTCGTAATCCCGATGGAAAACGTAACGTGCTTTGCCGCAGCGTTAGTTTTGTGCGGTATACTGGCTTTTTGTATGTTTTTAATCATCCTCTCCGCAACGGTACGGGCGCCGGTTTCGTCGACACCGGGCATAACGACTGCAAACTCCTCACCGCCGTAACGTGCGACAAAATCATCGGGTCGGAGTATGCTTGCCGAAAGAATAGCGGCAACGGTTTTTAAGCAATCATCACCTGCGATATGCCCGTATGTATCATTATATTGTTTAAAGGAATCAATATCTACCATCATTAAGCTGAGCAAACCGCCTGTACGCGACGCGGTCTTTATCGCACGAACTATTGCTTCATCAAAGTAACGCCTGTTATACAAGCCTGTCAGTCCGTCAAAATATAACTGTTCATTTTCAGTTTCGAGTTGTAATATCTCGCGTTCCATTTCGTTGCGGGCGATGGCTCCGGCACACAAGTGAGCTGCCGATTGCAATAGATCAATACAGTTCTCTTCAATATACCGGTAATTTGTGTGGTCTTCCAAAGAGACGGCACCCCAACGTTTACCGCGCATAAATATCGGCACAATAAATACAGACTTTATTCCAAATGTTCTCAGAAAGTCCGCTTCATCACCCGGCAAATCCATTGTATTGGCATTGATACATTCGTCCGTGCTCAATATTTCAATCCATCGTTTTATGGCAGGGTTATCCGGCAGTACCCGCATATCCTCGTCGAGTGGTACTGTCTTACCCTTCCAGAGATAAATCTGCCCGAACCGTTCATTATCTTTTAAAATACGGTAAACCGCAACACGGTCTATACCGGCTACTTCACAAACCGGCTTTAATCCCCTGCTCATGACATTGATAAATACATCATCTTCATGGCTGAGAAGAATTTCCGCCATTTTATTGGTCGCTGTCAGCATCGCTTCACGCTGTTGCAGTGCTTCATGTGCTTGTAACCGCTCGGCTTCGTGGTTCTTTCTTTCAGTAATATCAACCAGAGAGCCGCAAGCACGGAGCGGTGTGCCGTCCTTTGCGCGTAATGTTTCACATGATGCGGAATAATAAGCGTATTCTCCTGTTTTCTTGAGTAAGCGGTATTCTTCATGAAAAGGTGTGTTGCCGGTTTTGTCATACAAATGTGCCACGAAAGCGTCAAATGTTTTCCCCGCATCGTCAGGGTGCAGTTTGTCAGCCCAACTGGATAATATATTCGGGAAATCAACTTCATCGGTATATCCTATTAAATGTCTGAACTGATCTGAGTATATATTCACATTATTCGGGTTGAACGGGTCAACCTCTTGGATTACCAAATCCCATAAACCTATGTGTTCCGACGTAACCATCAGATCCAGCTTGGTAAGTTGAATTTCATTTTTTTCATTCGTTTCAAGAAGTTCTCTTATCAATCGCTCTTGCTCACGCAAGTCGTGCGTATAACCGAGAACGACGTCATCATCACCGTATCTTGCACGGACAAGAGTTACTTCGGCGGGGATCATAGTTTTTCCGTCAGGTGATTGGTGCATCCAATCAAAAACGATACGACCTTCCCTGAAAGCCTTGTTTACGAGCATAACTGCTTTTATATCCGAACGTTGACCATCAGGCTGGAACTCGGGAGAACAGTATTGAATAAACTTCTCCTTGTACTCATCCTTGTCTTTGAAGCCATAAAGCCGCAGCCCTGCTTCGTTACAGTCTATGGTGTTAAGGTTTCTATCCCATATCTGTGTACATAACGGTGATGTATCAAGCATCAGCATCATGCGTTCTTTTGACTTTTTATCTTTAATAAATAAATCATGACGTTCTATCGCGCTTGCTATCATCAAGCTTAATGATTGCAACAGAGATAACTCATCTTCGGTAAAATACCGTTCTTTTAAACAATCATCAACACTGATAAGACCCCATAATTGCTCATCCAAAAATATCGGGATGAGAACAACGGACTTAACATCAAATTCTATAAAATACTCTTGTTCCTCAATTGAAAGCTTTGAAAGCGGACCTCCGACGTACTCATTACGCAGAAATTTCGTCTTCCATTCTGACATTTTAACGAATGGAGTAATCAAACCCATCGGTACTTCGTTTTTCGTTTTACCTTCTTCGCTTAACCATTGATATTCATGGGTAAACTGCGCTTCACCGTTTAATATGTGCATCCGCCATATATGAACGCGATCGGCATCGATTGAGTTTCCGATGAATTCCATGCTTGTCATTATCGGTATTCTTATGTTTTCCTCGATATTTAAATCAAGCAGAATTGCAGCAACTTTGTTGATCGATGTCAACAGTTTGTTGCTTCTCTCAAGTGTTTCTTGTATTTGTTTAACATCGGAAATATCAATGCAGAGCTGAATATGTACTTTTTTTCCGGTCGGCCAATCAATGTACCTGTCTGAATTGCGATAGTGGCATCCCGTCAACGTGTTCAGTTCTTCCCACACAACCTCGGAATCAGGCTCTTTGTCGAGTTTGTGGCATGGACACCAATCACATCGTTTACTTATTCCTTGATTTAATACCTCATAACAGTGTCGGCCTATTACGTCACCTTCGATACCGAAATGTTGTTTCATGTAATCGTTAATAAACAGTATTTTATCTGTTTCCAGCTCGGTAACGTATATCATTGCGCTGATGCCGTTTAGGATACTTGTCAGCATATCCTGTTTTTGATTTGCGGAATTTTTCATTTTTTTTGTATCTTTCTTTAGCAATGCAAATCTTGCTTTTGCCGGTGACTAAAAACCTACTGTAGTAAACCTCAATATTATACCAGTATTGTCTGTTTTTTACAATCACAAAATAAAGCTGCTTTTAACTCTTTTTATTGGCTTTTTTTCTATAGAGAAAATACTGATTATTGATAAGATGTTCTTTTAAAACCACAAACTCCACTACTCCGCCGCCTTGAAGTTATACAGCGGTTTTATTGTATCCGTGATTTCCGCAGTGTCCCCTATATTGGCGATAATTTCTTCCATTGGTTTGTAAGCAGACGGGGCTTCGTCCAAAGTGCTTTTATTTATTGTTGTGGAGTAGATACCCTTCATGGATTTTTCGTATTGCGACATTGTAATGCTTTGTTTTGCAACATTGCGGCTCATTATGCGTCCTGCTCCGTGGGGTGCTGAATAGTTCCAGTCTTCGTTGCCTTTGCCTATACAAACAAGGCTGCCGTCACGCATGTTCATCGGTATCAAGATACGCTCGCCTTTTCTTGCGGAAATTGCTCCTTTACGCAACATCATCATTTCCAAGTCGATATAATTATGAACTGTCGTAAACTGCTCTACAACCTTAAGCTTTACCCGTTTCTCAAGTTCTCTGATAATTGCCTTCCGGTTTAAATCAGCATAACGCTGAACTATACCCATATCATGCAAATAATCGTCAAAAAACGAGCCCTCAAGATATGCTAGCACCCTGTCAGCACCTTTACCCTTTCGTCCCAGACTATCTGCAGCAATATTTTGATAAAGCTCGCATACCTGCTTGCCCAGATTCCGGCTGCCCGAATGAATAACGAGGTGTAGTTGTCCGGCATCGCTTTTGCCAAGCTCAATAAAATGGTTACCGCCGCCCAAGCTTCCTATTGATAAAATTGCGCGTCTCAAATCGACATGTTTTGCACACCGAAGTGTATTTAAATCTATTTCCTCCGTAAAATGATGCGGTGTCTTACGAATATTAAACCCTGCGGGAATGTAGTTATGTATGGCTTTATCAAGCTGCTCAAGTTCAATGCGCTTATCCTTGAGTACAGCCGTTTCCATACCGCAGCCGATATCGACACCGACAAGGTTCGGTACGATTTTATCAGTAATCGTCATAGTCGTGCCTATCGTGCAACCCATACCCATGTGTGCATCAGGCATGACCCGTATTTTACTACCTTTAACAAACTCCTGATTAAGCAAATGCTCTATCTGCGTCACAGCACTTTGCTCAACATTATTAGTAAACACTTTAGCGGTGTTGTATTTGCCTTTAAGTTCAATCATTTTTTTCCTATCCTTCAACATCGTCAATTAGTCCCGATAAATCTCCCTGCCCCTTGAAGCGCAGGACATTTACCATAAAAATGTTGAGTTTATTTACAATATTCGGCGGCAGGATATTGCCGTCCACCTCTACGGAAAGCGCGGGGAAGTTTCGTTCTCGTGCCCAAGGTGTGTAGATACCTTCAATAACTCTTCCTATCAGGCAAGCAAACGGACCTATGTTAACAACGCCCGAATAGCCTGTCTCCATAGCGGCTGCCGCACCGCCGGTTGATACTGAAATTTCCGACTGGAGTTCAAGGTTTACAAAGTTCTCTTGTGAATATCTCATGATTTCCCGCATATCATGAGGAGCTTCCGGAATCAAGCCGGTCGGTACTAAAATTGATAAAACCTTTTTCTCAACCGAGTGCTTCCACCACATTTCAAGCCTAAGCTTTTTCAAAGCAACCCAGGGTTTTGAAAAAACCCTTGTTCCTCTCTTTCGCAGTTTTAAACGTTTCGTCAAGTCATACTCACGTACAAAATCAAGATAGTGTATCCATTCAGATATACCTGCCACTTTAACAACGATGCCACGCTCGCTCATTAGCTCTGTCAACTCCCCGACCGCGAAATCGTCGCGGCGTACATATATCTCACCAACTACAATAACCTTCGGGCAATCAATAACCTTCATCTTGAGCGGTATCTTGCTGACATCAGAGGCGACGTTTTTTAATTCCTTAAAAACATCCTTAGGTCTGTGTTCAACAACATCAATCAGCTTATTCCAGGATTTTTCAAACACTGCTATTGCTGTCTTACTGTCAACAGCCGTTGTCAGCAATGCGTTTTGAATATCTTTAAGATAATCGGACAATACAATGCCCTTCCACATTTCTTTAGAAAAGCCTCCGCCTAGCTCACTATACGAGTTATCCGCTGAAAGAATAAACACCACGACATTTTCGATTCGTAAGTCCCTGAACAGGTTTTCATAATAGACATAATACTGACCTGTTCTGCAAGGTCCGGTTGTAATTGGCACAAAGAGCAGGTACAACTCATCTTTGCGGTATTTGTCACTCCATAAAAACTCTAAAGCCGAACCCAGCACCAAATGACTGGGTACACATTCCTTACCTGACGAATGCGCACGTGCAACCATTACGGTCTTACTTGTAGCAACCGGCAGCACCTCAGTACCTATCTTCTGGCTCCTGAGTGTAGCACCGATATATTTCGTAGAAATATCTCCCATATTTGACAGAAGTACCTTTACCCGCTTATTGCTTTGAATCGGAACTTTTTCACCCGTCTTTACATTATCCGCACGTAAATCAAACGAACCGTCAGGCTTCTTCTCGCTGACAAAACGCCAACCGTTATCAAAGCGTTCGCTTTCAATATCAGCTTTTTTGTCTCTGTACCCGTCAATAACATCAAGGAATGCCTCAACTCTTGTATCAATACCTGCATCGGCGGAATGAGTATCAAGCTCAAGTACCATAAATGGTTTTTGACCCATTATCCACTTGATGTAATGAAGGATAAAAGAATCGGGAGCGCAGGAAAAGTTAGTAATGTATGTAAGGAATATATTGTCTTCTTTTTTTAACAGCTTCGCGGATTTGACATCCTCCTGCCCGTAATACCAATACATATTCGGAAAAATCACTTCGTTTTCAAAAGGCAAAATATCAAACGGGATGATAGAGTACCCCCTGGTCGTAAACTTTTTTGGTATACCCATGTTCGCTTCGGGAGTAAACGCATTATACGCTCTACCTAAAAGCGCAATAACAGGTCTGTTTGCTTTTCTTGCTTCCTCTAAAGCTTCCTCACCAAGCCTCTTCGCCGCTTTGAAGTATTCATTTTGCTTCGCTAACGCCTTACTGAACGCTGCTTCAACTTCAATACTGTCGATACCTAGCTTTTCACTCATTGTTTTAAAAAGCTCCAGAGCTTTATCCAGACCGTATTTAAAACTTACCACAAGCGGTAACCATTTATCCTCGTCAACATCCGGAAAAGCTTTTTTGATATAGTATGGCAAGCTTTGGGTTAATGGACAGAAGTTTGCATGCACATCCTCTTCATAACTCGGCATATCTCTGAAATGCGGCAGCAGTATAAAGTCCGCACCTTTATCAAGACAATCCTGCACAGCCCCATGCGCAATTTCCGCAGGAAAACAATAAGCAGCTTCCGCTCTGGCTACACCCTCATGAGGGACCTCCGATGATAAAAACGTTTTTATACCTAACTCATAGAAAAACCACGAGTATAACGGATAAAGGGTGTGTACGGAAAGCGACCTCGGTATACCGACAATGTAATCACGTTTAACATTAACTCTATGATGTTCATTGCTCACTTCCGCTAACTCCGAATCACCATTCTCTCTATGAGCTTCACTTCTCGCCTCACCTAACTCCGGTGCACCATACTCCTCAAAAAGCAGCTTCGACCGCTTTTCGACATAGTCAAATACCGGCACATCCTTTACAACCTTGCGGATATTCGCATATTTATTACATCTGCCGCCGAACATAATTTTCCGGTCTTCCAGCTTCAGAACTTGAATCGGGCATAGATTCTCGCAAGCTTCGCACTTAAAAACACGCTCATAACCAATTTCTCTATTCAGTACATCATCTATGTTAAAACACATCTCATCAAGTAAACCATCATGGTTTTTTCGCTTTGCAAGAAGCGCAACACCAAAGCAGCCCATAAGCTCAGGCGAAGGCGGGACTAATATTTCTTTATTAAGCAGCATAGCAAACGCTGGTGGAACAGCAGGGTTTTTAGCAACTCCGCCTTGCAGGAAAACCTTGCCGCCGATTGTACGGTTTCCAACAACACGGTTGATATAATTTGCGGCAATGGAACAAACAATACCTGCCGTTATATCCTCACGGCTTGCACCTTGTGCGATTGCTTTTCTGATATCGCTGTTAATAAACGCCGAACAATGCTCACCGAATTTTAACGGAGCATCAGCTTTGAGCGCAATCGGACCGATATCTCTATCACTATATATTGATAGGTCACCGGCTGCACTTTCTTCAAGAAACGAACCTGTACCGGCAGAGCAAGCCTCATTCATTGCATAATCTATCGGTACACCGTTTTTTAAAAGAACATACTTTGCATCCTGACCGCCGACTTCAAATATGGTTTCAACATCGGGAGCATAGTAAGTAGTACCCACCGCATGCGCGATTATTTCATTGTAAACACCTCGGGTTTCAAGAAAAACGCCTAGAATCTCACGGCTCGAACCCGTTGTAGCAACTAAACGAATATCAATTTCTCTTGTACCGGTATTGTTTTCAATTTTCTCTTGTATAACCCGCAAACACTCTTTCAGAGCTTTAACAGGATCTCCGTGAGTTCTCCCGTAATGACTTGCAACAACCTCGTCAGTATCAATATCAACTAGACAAACTTTTGTAGTCGTTGAACCGCCGTCTACACCAAGAATGTACTTTGCTCCGGCACGTATTTTTCCGTCAGGCTTTTCAAAAATACGAACCTTCGATTCCCAATCCCGTAAACTACCCAGTGTCTCAAAACGCACTTCGCCCGGTCTTATAAGCTCTCCGGACTGCGGTAAGCTGCTGCCGAACTCCATAGCGAGTATCGAAGCACCCAATGCTTCAAACACCGGAGCTTCTTTAGGTATGATAAACTCAATTTCCGGTGCTCTTTCATTGATAAATCTAACTATATGCCTGTTATTTGTAATGCCGCCTGTCAGAACCACACGCCCTGATGTTATCTTGGCACGATTAAGAAAGTCAATTACCTTAACAGCCATTACATGAGATAACGAAAATACTATATCCTGCTTTGTAGCTTCTCGCTTGTTCAGCTTATGGGTACAATCGCTTTTCATAAACACGCTGCAGCGTGTTGAAATAGGATACACCTTCGCAGTATCAGGAATATCATCGATGTCTTCAAGCTTCATATCCATACGCGCAAGCTGTTGCTTAAGGAATTCACCCGTACCGGAAGCGCACTTATTCCCGGAAAAATTGTTCACGATTTTGCCTTTTTCCAAAGTGTAGACAATGAGGTCTTCCCCACCCATGCTGACAACTGCATCGGCATCGATTTTTAAGCTTTTAAGAGCTGCCTCAACGCAGAGCGGCTCTAACGTTCCTGCCACATTGAACATTGAACGCCCTTCATTGCCGGTAATCAGAGACCTGACACCGGCAGGGATATTACCTTCCTTTAAAAGCTTCTTTGCGGCAGTTCCGAAATCCCCTTCATGAATAGCTGTTCCGCACCAACTTACCGACCCGTCCTCTGCCAAAACCATCTTAAGGCTTGTTGAACCAATATTAATTCCTAACGTCTGCATTACTTACCTCTGAATAACATGAATAATTGAATCCTCGTCATTGCGAGCTCGGAGGCCGCAATGACGATATCTATTAAGGAAACAGGAAGTCCTTTAATTTCTTACTTCTGCTCGGATGGCGCAGTTTTCTGAGAGCTTTCGCTTCAATCTGGCGAATGCGCTCCCTCGTAACACTAAACTCTCTCCCCACCTCTTCAAGGGTGCGGGTGCGGCCGTCTTCAATTCCAAATCTTAATCTCAGCACCTTTTCTTCACGCGGAGTCAATGTACCCAGAACATCGGATAACTGCTCTTTAAGCAAAGTAAACGACGCTGCCTCCGCAGGTTCCGATGCATCCTCGTCCGGGATAAAATCACCGAGATGACTATCCTCTTCCTCACCTATCGGAGTTTCCAACGAAACAGGCTCCTGCGCTATCTTAAGAATTTCACGAACCTTCTCTACAGGCATACCCATGTCATCCGCAATTTCTTCCGGTGTCGGATCATGCCCCAGCTCCTGTAAAAGCTGACGGGAAATACGCATAACCTTGTTTATAGTCTCTACCATATGAACAGGAATTCTAATTGTTCGCGCCTGGTCTGCTATTGCGCGTGTTATAGCCTGACGTATCCACCATGTGGCATAGGTTGAGAACTTGTAACCTTTTGTATAGTCAAATTTCTCAACAGCCTTAATCAGACCCAGATTGCCTTCTTGAATTAAATCCAGAAAAAGCATACCGCGCCCTACATAACGCTTTGCAATACTGACAACCAATCTGAGATTGGCTTCCGCCATCTGCTGCTTTGCCTCTTCATCACCCTCTGTCATTTTCATGGCAAGTTCTATTTCTTCCTCTGTTGTCAGAAGATTAACTTTGCCGATTTCTTTTAAGTACATACGGACGGGATCGTCGATATTGAAGTTGTCAACCAGTGTATCAGGGTCGATTACTTCATCTTCGGCAAGAGTTTCTATCTCTTGCAGCTCTTCTATTTCGGGAGCATCATCAATATCGGTAAGCACCAACGCTTGCTCCTCGTTCTCTGTTGTATCGATACTAAAATTTTCAAGTGTGTCATAGAACTTGTCGATTTGATCTTGCTCAAGATTCATGTCTTCGAGTACATCGAGAAGCTCCTTGGAGCTTAAATTACCCCGCTTCTTCCCTTCTTCAAGCAAAGCATTTAAGCGTTCTTCATTATACTGCTCCTGAGATTTATCCGGGAACACTTCAAGGTTCTCTTCCTCCATAGCAGTATCATCCAGTTCATCGTGAATATCTGTCATCATTTATCCTCATTCCTCGCTGTCTATTTATTTTCTTTTGCTCTTTTAATTTCCAGTAATATATCATTATCCGGGTTTTGCTGTTTTAATCTTTCTGCTCGTATTTTCTCGATGTACTCCCGTATAATTCTCTCTCCGTGTGGTAATGACTCCGGTTTTTGTAAAATTACAGTCAATTGCGAAGCTTCATTTGATTCAAGCTCTGAAAGAAGCAGTGCTTCACTTACTTCTCTTGCTCCGGACAAACGCCGTTCAATAATCTCGAAAACTTTTGCCAGAAAGTCGGACGTAAACTCCTCTTTGGAGAAACGCATGTCACTTGCTACCCTCATCAATATCGGATCAAGAACGAGCAATCTTACGACACCTTCCTCGGCGACCGCTGACAAATCGTTTGTATATCTTAACTCCCGGCTCGCAGGTTGAAGTTTTATTCTCGGGCGGGCTGTTTCTTTTTCAAAGTCTTTTTTTTCACGACCTTTCTTTCTTTCCAGCTTCTTGATGACTTCGTTTTTTACCGCCTCAATTGAAACTCCGGCTGCTTTTGCCACATTTACTCCGTATATCTCTCTTTCCGGTTCGCTTTTTATTTCGGATAACAAGTTCGTAGCTGATGAAAGATATGATAACCGCCCTTCATCTGTACTCATATCGCAAGTACCCATAATAGTAAGCAAACGGTATTCCATTTGATTATCACTGCGCTGAAGAAGAATTTTAAAGGCATCCGCACCGTGTTTTCGAATAAACTCATCCGGATCACCTGACTTACCAAGGTTTACGACCTTTATTTCTTTACCTGTCTTTTCCAGTATGGATAAAGCGCGAAGTGTTGCTTTTTGCCCCATTTCGTCAGAGTCGAAAACGACCACGATTTTCCCGGTATATTGCGCGAGCAGCCTTGATTGCTCTGATGTGAGAGCAGTGCCGAGAGGCGCGACAGCACAGTCAAAACCTGCTTGATGGAGCATTACTACGTCAATATTCCCCTCTACGAGGATTAAGAACCCTGCTTTTGTTTTTTTTGCAAGGTTTAACCCGAACAGGTTTCTGCTTTTTGTGAATACGGGGGTATCGGGCGAATTTAAGTATTTGTAATCCTTTTCCGCATCGAGACGCCTGCCTGAAAAACCAATTACGTTACCTCTGATGTCAATTATGGGAAACATGAGTCTGTTTCTAAAGAAATCGTAGGCACCGCCGCCTTGTTTTCCGGGTCTGGCAAGACCGGCATCAAATAATTCCTGCTTTGCATATCCTTTGATTATCATTTCATCAAGCAGTGAACTCCAGTTGTCCGTTGCTACTCCTATACCGAACTTAGTAACGCCGGCTTTCGATATTCCTCTTGATGCAAGGTATTCTCTGGCAACCTCTCCCGGCGGGGTTTTCAGCATAGAAAGAAAGTGCCTCGCCGCTTCACGGTTGAGATCCAGTAACCGTTTACGGCGGTTTATCAGTTCTGCTTGTCCTTCTTCTTCCGGGACAGTCATGCCGGCGCGTCTTGCAAGCACATCTACTGCGTCACGAAACGGTAGATTTTCTATCTCTCTTATAAATCCAATCGCGCCGCCGCCTTTACCGCAGCCGAAACAGTGGTAAATCTGTTTCTCGGAGTTTACGGTAAACGAAGGTGTTTTCTCACTGTGAAAAGGGCAGAGACCAAACATATTATTGCCGCTTTTCTTAGTAAGGCGAACATACCCTCCGACAATCTCCGTAATATCCGTCCTGCTGATAAGCTCATCAAGAAAACTATCGGGTATAGGCATTTGTGCCTCCTAACGTACCTGCCATGCTTCCGGGATAAAAAGCATTTCATATACATGCACTGCGTATTTATCTGTCATACCTGACACGTAATCGCTGACGGCTCTTTGTAACCCGTCCTGTTCGGCAATCCGTCTGTAATCTTCGGGTAACTCACCGGGTGATTGAAAATAAAACCGGAACAGTTCACTTACGATGCCGTAAACCTTACTTTCTTCGCGTTTTGCTTTCATATTCAGGTAAACGTTTTCATACATAAAGCTGCGGAAATTATTAAGCACCTCCGTAAGAGGCGAACTAAGCGTGATTTCACCGCACTTCTCGCTCTCTTCAATCATATCGAGCACAAGGGTGTTAACTCTTTCACTATGCTTCGCGCCCAGAAAGCGGATAACCTCTGCCGGTATGTCTGCTTCATTTAATATTCCGGCTCTTAATGCGTCATCCAAATCATGATTGACATAAGCGATTCTGTCTGCGATTCTTACAACATTACCCTCGAACGTTTTTGGCTTTATATCACCTGTGTGGCACAAAATACCGTCTCTTGTTTCATAAGTGAGATTCAAACCATCGCCGCTTCGTTCAATTTGCTCAACAATCCTAAGCCCTTGCTCATTATGTTTGAATCCTCCCTCGTCTTTAAGGATTTCGTCAAGTGCCCGTTCCCCTGCATGCCCGAAAGGCGTGTGTCCAAAATCGTGCGCAAAAGCTATTGCTTCGGTCAAATCCTCGTTTAGCTTTAATCCCCTGGAAATGGTTCTGCTGATGCGGGATACCTCCAAAGTATGTGTAAGCCTTGTTCTGTAATGATCTCCCTCCGGTCGTAGAAAAACCTGTGTTTTATCCTTTAAACGACGGAAGGTGTTGCAGTACATTATCCTGTCAACATCACGTTGATAACAGGTTCTGATATCACACTCCGGTTCGCTACGCTGACGCCCCTTTGAGCGTGATGAAAAAGACGCTCCCGGCGACAGCATTTGCCCCTCAAGCGCTTCTCGAACTTCTCTTGGGTTTCTTTTCATGCAGTGTTCTCCGACAATAGTTTTCCCTATTATACCTATACTGCGGAAAAATAAAAAACCCTTTATATTTTTGAGAATATTTATAGATTCCTGAATCTAACCGGTTTCGGGCGCATTTTTATCCCCGAGACTATTCCCATTGCTGCAAAGCATGTAACTATTGACGAACCCCCGTAACTGAAAAACGGCAGCGTAACACCGATAACCGGCAATATTCCAAGTGCCATACCTAAATTCATAAAGGTCTGTATAAAAATCATACTTGCACATCCGATACATACGAGCATACCGAGAGGATTATTTGATTTAAGCCCGATAATTACGCATCTGACAATTATTGCCACTAAAAGTGCAATTAAGATCATGCAGCCGATGAAGCCAAGTTCTTCACCCGCAGCAGATAAAACAAAGTCCGTATGCTGTGCCGGCAAGCCTCTCGGTGTCTGTGTTATTCTGCCGTTGCCGAGTCCTTGCCCCCACATACCCCCCGATGCAATCGCTTCAACGCTCAGATCGGGTTGCCACAGTTCATTTTGTCTGGTAGGGTCAATGCTCTCATCAAAAGGAGCAAGTATTCTATTTTGTTGCTTATCGCTTAAAACGAGATCCCATATTAATGGTGTTGCCGCTGTAATCAATGCCGCGCCAATCGCAAACCATCGAAGCTTCATCCCTCCGGCGAAAAGCATTAATGCAAGAACTCCAAAGTATACCAGTGCTGTTCCCATGTCCTGTGATATTTGTAAAACAAAAACAAAAATTATTGCGAATACCACAAAAATCTTTACAATTGACATAAAAGAATTAAAAGTTCTCCGCTCTTTGTAAGTGACAATCATTCTTGCAATGATAATAATGAACGGAATCTTGGTAATCTCAGCAGGTTGAATCCCTATATCAAAGAAACGAAGCCATGCACCCCGCCCCACATCGTCCTCGCCGACACCCCAAAATAATAACGTGGAAATCAATGCAAGGCTAAACAAAAAAAGCAACCTTGATTTATCGGCAATGATATCAATATCGATGTAGGAGAAAAGGATAAAAAGAAAAATGCCTATAACCATCGCGCCGATTTGAACATTCGCTTCCCCTCTGTACGGCAAAACATTTCCGGTGATACTGCGGATAAGTATAATCCCGTACACCGAACTCGCTATGCATAACATCAACAAAAGTATATCGGCATCGCGAAGAAACCGGAGTGCTCCTCTAAAAAAATTGACTAAAATTGTCATAATAAATGTACACCTAAATTAGAATGCAGAGTGTGTTACAGCTCGGATGTCACTCGCTCCCGTCATTGCGAGCCACGTAGTGGCGCGGCAATCCGGTTATTGCTGTGCTGTCATTATACCATTTTTTATTGATTATTGCAAATTCGCCCTGTAATATGGTATAAAAGTATGGGAGTTTTTATGATAATCAAAACAAACAGCGAAAACGAAACTATTGTTGAAGGGGAAAAACTCGGTCATATACTCAAACCGGGTGCAGTTGTTGCGCTTTATGGTGATTTGGGTGCAGGAAAAACCGCTTTTACCCGGGGGATCGCAAAAGGGTTTGGCATAACAATGAATGTGTCCAGCCCTACTTTCACCATAGTAAATGAGTATCCGGGTAAGACACCGCTGTTTCATTTCGATATGTATCGTCTGGAAAATGAAAACGAATTATTCGATATCGGATGGGACGATTATCAGGATCGGGGCGGTGTATGCGTAGTGGAATGGAGCGAAAAAGTACCCGGAGCATTTACACCCGACACCATTATGGTTAAAATTGAAAACCTTGGAGATAATAAGCGGTGTATAAAAATTGAAAATGGAAAGTTGAAAATTAAGGATGACTTAAGATTGCGAGGTTAAGCTATGCTTGTTTTATCAATAGAATCATCTGCAAAGCCCGTATCTGTTGCTGTATATCAAGTAAGCGAGTCGGATAATACCGGACCGGACAGGTCGAAAAATACCGGGTCAAGCGAGTCGGATACAACCATAGAAAAAAATACCCAATCCTGTAAATTATTGGGACAGTACTTTCAATACACCGGCTTTTCACATAGCCGAACTCTGCTTACCATGACGGAATCGTTACTTAAGAATCTTGAGATCAAGCTGTCTGACATCGGATTAATAGCTGTTGCAAAAGGACCGGGTTCTTTTACGGGAGTAAGAATAGGGGTCTCGGCAGTGAAAGGACTTGCGTGGGGTCTGGATATACCTGTATGTGGTGTATCGACCTTAGAAGCGATGGTCTTTCAAACACTTGCAAAACCGGGCATTCTTGTCTGCCCTGTTATGGATGCGCGGCGTAGTCAGGTATATAACGCGCTTTTCAAATGGCATGAAGGGAAACCGGTAAGGCTCTGCGAAGACCGTGCCATCTCTATAGAGGATCTAAAAGTTGAGCTACGAAGCTACTCTGCTATGCCGCTTATGCTTGTAGGCGACGGCATTAACGTTTGTGATGAGTCTGATCTGTTCTCAAACTTCGGAGAATTGCCGGAACCAATCCGCTACCAAACTGCCTACGGCGTTGCTCTTGCAGCAATACGCCACAAGCCGATACCTGCAGTGGAGCTTGAGCCTTTTTACCTACGCCCCTCGCAAGCAGAAAGAGAACGGAAAATAAATAAACTCAAAAACTACAAAAGGAATGGGTGAAAATATGAACTTTAGTTACGAAAAAATTAAAAGTCCCGGGTTTTTCCGCGAGAACCGTTTGGATGCACATTCGAGCCATAAGTATTTCCGGAACAACGAAGAAGCAGAAACCGGCAAAAGCAGTTTTATGCATTGTCTGAACGGTATTTGGAAGTTCAGCTATGCAGATAATATAGCACTTGCACCAAAGGACTTTCACGCTCCTGACTATGATTGCAAATGCTGGAACGACATCACAGTGCCGGGGCATATTCAAATGCAGGGGTACGACAAACCGCAATATGTAAATGTCCAGTGGCCGTGGGACGGTCTTGCCGACATTGAGCCGGGCGAGATACCTGTTGATTTTAACCCGACTGCCAGCTATGTAAAGTACTTTAGTGTTCCCGAACAAATGCGTGATGAAAGACTGTTCGTCTCATTTCAAGGTGTAGAAAGCGGAATTGCACTGTGGCTAAACGGACATTATATCGGTTACGGTCTCGATGGTTACACACCATCCGAGTTTGAGCTTACGCCACACTTGACAGACGGTGAAAATAAGCTAGCCGTGCAAGTATTTAAGTTTACCGGCGGCAGTTGGATAGAAGATCAGGATTTTTTCCGCTTCTCCGGCATCTTCCGTGATGTATATCTCTATTCAATACCTAAGGTACATGTTCGTGACCTGAAAATAGTAACGGAACTAAGCAGTGATTTTTGTTATGCCGACTTGATTTTTTTTATTCAACTCGCTGAAAATGTAAGAGGTAAAGTAATCGCAAACCTTATATGTGGAGATGGCACAAAAGCTGCCTCCACCACTATCGACGAGCTTCAACACACTACACACTTGAGCATACCTGTATACTCTCCCCAACTTTGGAGTGCAGAAAAACCGACTCTGTACAAGCTGGAGCTTCAACTTTTCGACGAAAATGAAAACCTTAATGAAATCATCCTGCAAAATGTCGGTTTCCGGATATTTGAGATAAAGGGCAACATCATGCTCATTAACGGTGAACGAATTGAATTTTACGGCACAAACAGACATGAGTTTTCCTGTCAAACAGGCCGTGCAATTACAAGAGAGCAAATGGAACACGACATTATCACAATGAAACGCTTCAACATCAACGCTTTACGTACATCGCACTACCCCAACCATCCATATACGTACGAACTGTGCGACCGCTACGGTATATATGTAATCGATGAAGTAAATCTGGAATCCCACGGTAGGTGGGACGAAATTAGTGCGGGAAAGAAGGGTTCTGAAGCCGCACTTCCGGGCGATAACCCCGATTGGCTCGATATAGTTATTGACCGTGTTGACAGTCTTTACCACCGCGATAAAAATCATCCCTGTGTTATTATCTGGTCACTGGGTAACGAATCCTGGGGCGGAACAAATATGTTGGAGATGACGGAACACTTTCATAATCTTGATTCTACCCGCCATGTCCATTATGAAGGCATACACTGGGATCCCCGTTATCCCGAAACCACGGATATTAATAGTCAAATGTATACAGATCCCAAAACTCTTGATGAGTTTTTGAGTAAAAACAAAGATAAACCCATGATACTGTGTGAGTACCTGCACTCAATGGGCAACTCCGGCGGCACATTGTTTAAGTATATTGAACTACTGAAAAAATATCCGCACTATCAGGGAGCTTTTATCTGGGATTTCATCGACCAGTCGATACTCAAGAAAGACCGTTACGGAAAATACTTTCAAGCATATGGCGGTGATTTCGACGATCGCCCCTGCGATTATAACTTCTGCGGAAATGGCATTCTCTACGGTGACAGAGGCCTTTCACCAAAGCTTCAAACCGTAAAATATAATTACCAAAGAATCGTTGCGGATGTCAGAGCCGATAAAGTCATAGTAACCAATAAAAACCTTTTCACTTACACCTCCGAGTACGCTTGTGTCGTGTTTCTTGAAAGAAATGGAATCGAAATAGACAGAGCAACAATGGATACAAATGTTTCACCACTTGCGACCAAGGAGTATCCGCTGCCGTTTGACATACCAGAATGCCCCGGAGAGTACACAGTAACCGTATCATTTCAATTAAAAAACGATACATTATGGGAAAAGCGCGGCTACGAAGTTGCATTTGGTCAACATGTAATAAAAAGAGATGGTGCGTGCAGCGCCGGCTCGTCTGAAGCTGCAATACCCGAAGTCGTCTCATCCACCACCCCTCTAAAATACATCGACGGCATTCAATCATTCGGCATTCACGGAGAAAATTTCCATGTGTTATTCTCAAAATCAAGAGGCGGTATGTCTTCGTATAAATATGCAGGGCGTGAAATGATAAAGAAAATACCGATGCCAAACTTTTGGCGCGCGCCGGTAGACAACGACATCGGAAGCTTAATGCCTGTACGCTATGCACAATGGAAAATCGCAAGCCTGTACGGAAACCATGTGCCTCCCGAAAAAGACGATTCCGGCAATGTCCCGTCTGCAGATCCTGTTGTCAAGTGCTTGCCTGACAGGGTTATTGTCACATTCACCTATTATATGCCTACACAACCTGCTTCTGAATGTGAAGTAAAATATACAATTTTCTGCGATGGAACAGTTCAAACCGACCTGACCTGCCATCCGCAGGGACTCCCCCCGATGCCTGAGTTCGGCATGATGTTTAAGTTCGATGCCGACTACGAAAACCTCGAATGGTACGGCATGGGACCCGAGGAAAACTACATCGACAGAGCGAGCGGCGCAAGACTCGGCATCTACCGTAACAAGGTAGCGGATAACATGTCAAAATACTTGGTCCCACAGGAATGCGGCAACAAAATCGGAGTGAGATATGCAAAGTTAACAGATAACTCGGGAAGAGGAATACTTTTCACAGGTGATGAAATGGAATTCTCCGCACTGCCATACACCCCGCATGAACTGGAAAATGCCATGCACGACTACGAACTCCCGCAAGTTCACTATACGGTAGTCCGTGCAAACCTACGCCAAATGGGAATAGGAGGCGACCAAAGCTGGGGTGCCCGCACCCACGACGAGTATCTGCTCCCGACAAACGAAAAAATGCATTTTTCGTTTAAATTCAAGGGGATTTAAAGCAATTACACCCGGAAAAAAGTATTTATGAGAGGAAAAGGTCTTTTGGTTAACGAAATTACTAAGCTGATTCGGGAAAATCTGCCAAATGTTATCAGGCGTGATGGGGCTATAGCAAGCATTCTCAGCGATGAAGACAACCACATCATTGAAAGGCGGGACGGCAGCAAGTTAACTGGGGTCTCCGTAATAAACGAGGATACAATATATTTGCTATGCGTGGATAGGTCTTCGCGTAATCAAGGGATTGGTGCGAGCCTTTTGTTACAATCCGAGAAGCATATAAAGTCTAAAGGCTTTACAAAAATTAATCTCGGTGCAGGGAGAGATTTCATTATGCCGGGTGTCCCGATGAATAATAGCGCACAAGGGTTTTTCCTGAAGTACGGTTATACGCACTCATGGGGTGAAAGCGGATGCATCGATATGCATCAGGCTCTTGATGGTTTCTGTTGCAATGACTGCGCCATAGGTGATACGATAAAAGGAATAAAATACAGATGGGCTTATGTAAGTGACCTTGATAGTACTGTAAATTGTGTGTTTGATGCCGAAGAATCATTTGTTTGTTATTATCAAGACGAAGTGATATATAAACATGATTCAACTACACCTGTATTAATTGCGGAAACGGACAATGAAGTGGTTGGTGCGATTATGGTCAATTTTGAGGAAGGGTTAAACGACAACAGCGGCACCCTTGACTGCCTGGTAACAGCGCAGAAACACAGAGGCAAAGGCATTGCAACTACTCTCACCACGTTAGGCACAAAACACTTAAAGGATATAGGTTTGCACAATGCATACCTGTGTTATACATATACAGATATAGCAGATATGTACCGCAGGATCGGCTATGAGGTCTGCATGGAATACTTCATGGGAGAGAAGATTATTACTTAACCGATTCCGCTCGTCACCTTTTTTGTTTTCAATACAAACCCAAAATATACCACATGGCACAGCCATATAATCGACAATATGATTCTTACTATTACACAAACGTTGGTTATCGTTAACACAGCAAAACTTATACCCATGACCAATGTGACGGTTGAAAGCAAAAACAATTTTGCTTTCACCGTCATTGTCCTCTGTTTCACGAAGCTTTCGACGTTGTCCTTATAAAATCTTGTTGAAATACACCATTTATGAAGCCTTTGTGAGCTTTTTCCAAAACACACCGCAGCTAAGACTATCAGTGGTGTGGTCGGGAGCAACGGCAGCACAGTCCCGGCTATTCCAAGACCGAAGAAAACGACACCGCATGCGATATAAAGAAACCTAAACAGATTGTTTGCAGAACGGTGAGCGGAAGGATTGTTCTTCCGCTCATCACGATCATTATCATTTGTACTGCTTATACTTTCCATTTTATCGCAATAAATCAAATCGATCAAAAAGGTCAAATCTGTCAGCATTCATAACTATGTTCCATGCTGCGATGAAGTCGTTAAAAAACTTATCTTGTGCATCGTCACTTGCATAAACCTCCGCAATGGCGCGAAGCTGTGAGTTAGAGCCAAACACAAGGTCAACTCGAGTTGCTGTCCATTTTTGTTTGCCGGTTTTTCTGCAGACACCGTTGAAAATATTTTTATTTTCTGTGGCCTTCCATTCTGTCTCCATATCAAGCAGATTTACAAAGAAATCATTTGATAGTGTTTCGAAGTTTTCCGTAAATAATCCACAGGTGCAAGTGCATGCTTCTCCCGGTTTCTCACAATCACAGTAGTTGTTTCCCAGCACTCTTAAGCCACCAACCAATACCGTCATTTCCGGTGCCGTCAAGGTTAAAAGCTGAGCTTTGTCAATCAGCAGTTTTTCAGGTTCAGTCGTGAAAGAACGTTTCAGATAATTCCTAAAACCGTCATAGATAGGTTCGAGAACTTTGAAGGAGTGAACATCGGTTAATTCCTGTGTTGTATCGAAGCGTCCCGCCGTAAATGGCACATTAATTTCGACTCCGGCTTTTTCTGCTGCTTTTTCTATCCCGACCGCACCGCCCAGGATTATTAAATCTGCCATCGAAACCTTACCGCCGGTTGATTCAAACTCTTTTTTGATATCCTCATATTTATTAAGAACCAATTTGAGTTTTTCAGGTTGGTTTACTTCCCATGAAATCTGCGGTTCAAGCCTGATGCGTGCCCCATTGGCTCCGCCGCGTTTGTCAGAACCTCTAAAAGTCGCTGCGCTTGCCCATGCCGTACTAACTAACTCAGACACAGTTAAACCCGAGCTTGTAATTATTTTTTTGAGCTTTTCAATACCTAATTCCGTTAAAACATAATCTTTGAACACAGGAATTGGATCTTGCCATATAAATTCTTCCTTTGGAATTTCTGCTCCTTGATATAACGTAGACGGTCCCATGTCTTTATGGGTCAGCTTAAACCAGGCTCTTGCAAAAGCTTTTGCAAACTTGTCCGGGTTTGCTAAATAATCCTGTGCAATTTTCTCATATACCGGGTCAAACTTGATCGATAAATCGGCTGTAGTCATCATCGGACGATGTTTTTTTGTCGGGTCAAACGCGTCAACCACCATATCCTCATCATCAACATCCTTTGCCAGCCAGATATATGCGCCCGCAGGGCTTTTCAGAAGCTCCCACTCGTATTTGAGCATGACTTTAAGATAACCCATATCCCATTTTGTCGGATTTGGTTTCCATGCTCCTTCAATTCCGCTTCCGATTGTATCACCTGCGTTACCTGTACCAAAGTCACTTTTCCAACCTAGCCCCTGTTGCTCGATTGGCGCACCTTCAGGTTCAGGTCCGACATGAGTGGCAGGTGCAGCACCATGCGCTTTCCCAAATGTATGCCCACCGGCAATGAGTGCAACGGTTTCTTCATCGTTCATTGACATTCTACTGAAGGTTTCCCTGACGTCTTTTGCTGATTCCGCAGGTATCGGCTGACCGTCCGGACCTTCAGGATTAACATATATCAAACCCATCTGCACAGCTGCAAGAGGACTGTCGAGTTGCCTTTTCTCGCCATATCTCTCATCGTCTTCCAGCCATGTGGTTTCTGAACCCCAGTAAATATCCTCCTGCGGTTCCCAAACATCCTCACGACCTCCGGCAAACCCGATAAGCGGTCCTCCCATGAACTCAATCGCACAGTTGCCGGCATATATCATCAAATCTGCCCATGAGATTTGACTGCCGTACTTTTTCTTCACCGGCCATAATAATCTTCTGGCTTTATCTAAATTTACATTGTCAGGCCAACTGTTGAGCGGTGCAAAGCGTTGAGTGCCGTCTCTTGCTCCGCCCCGTCCGTCCATTGCGCGGTATGTGCCTGCGCTATGCCATGCCATTCTGATAAAAAACGGACCATAGTTTCCGTAGTCGGCAGGCCACCAATCTTGTGAATCGGTCATAACCGTAATCAAATCTTTTTTTAGTGCTTGCAGATCAAGCTTATTAAACTCTTCAATGTAATTAAAATTGCTGCCCATAGGATTGCTCAAAACTGAATTCTGATGCAAAACACTAAGGTCAAGCTGATCCGGCCACCAATCCCTGTTAGTGGTTCCCTTTGTGAAATCCGGTCTTCTAATATTACCCGTTACGGGGCACTTTGACTCGTTGCTCATACTATATCCCTCCAAAAATTTACTTGTACTTAAACTAATGCAGCACTACTGTGAACGCCGTACCGACAACAAGGCCCAGAAATGCGAAAATCGTCGGTATGCGGTCTTTACTCATTACTATTGACTGCGGTATTATTTCTCCCAGCACAACATACAGCATTGCACCGGCAGCAGCACCAAACGAGAGAGCGACTGCTATATCAGAAATACTTCCCAGAATTACACCTATTACTGCACCCAAAACCGTTGTTGCCCCTGCGATCAATGTGATTGATATCGCCTTTAGTTTTGACAAACCACCCAACATCAGCGGAGCCGATACTGCCATTCCTTCAGGGATATTGTGTAAGCCGATAATGATAGCCAGTGTCAGTCCGAGTCTTGCATCATAGTTACCGGCAGCACCCATTGCCAAACCTTCAGGTACATTGTGCAGACCGATTGCAAAAAGCATGATCAGCCCCGATCGCAGCATTTTTGATTTTTTTGATATAACATCATCCGAGTGAAAAAACTCCGCAAATGTTTCATGCATCTTTGACTTCCCTCCCGACCGTGAGATATTGTCCATCAGGTAGTGAAGTGCCCATACTAATACTGCTCCTGCAAATAGTCCTATTACCAAAACCATAACATTCGACAACTCAAGTGCTTCCGGAATAAGCTCCACAAACGAAATACTAATCATCACACCGCCGGAGAACGATAAAAAGATACTGATAATTTTATCATTCTTGCTTCCAAACAAAGCGGTCAGTACACCGCCGAGCCCCATACCGACCACACCTGCCAGCACACTCATAAGAATAATGTTCATTAAATTAAACTACTCCTGTTAGATTCTTGCACACACAAATAACTACTTCAAATACAAGTCCGTAAACTTCTCACTTAAATAGTCCGCATAATAATTGGGATTAAACGACTCCCCTGTTGCATGCATCAATAGATCATCAGGGAGCAGCAATGCTCCTATTTCGTGGACATTTGTTTTCAGCCAGCTCGTTACCGGAGAAATGTCACCTTTTGTTATTGCCGCTCCGACATCAATGCTTTGCTTCATTTTATGCATCATTTGCGCGCCATATGCTGTACCAACCGAATACGACGGGAAATAACCGACTGCACCTATACCCCAATGTGTATCCTGCAGAACTCCTTCTGCGAGGTTAGCGGGGCGTATACCAATTATCTCTTCATATTTATCAGCCCACAGCTCCGGCAAATCAGCAACTTTTATATCTCCTGTTATCAGGGCTTTTTCCAATTCATACCTTACCATGATGTGTAAACTGTAAGTAAGCTCATCTGCTTCGATGCGAATTAATGAAGGACGGGCGATGTTTATTGCACGATACAGCATATCCTCATCCCAATCCGTAAAGAAATCAAATTTCTCCCGCAGCCTCGGGAGGATCAATCCTGCAAACTCACGGCTTCTGCATATCATATTTTCGTACAGCCTCGATTGGCTTTCATGCATCCCCATCGAAGCACAATCTGACAGATTGTAACGCTCCATGTCCTCACACATATTCTGCTCGTAAATGGCATGACCGCATTCATGGATAATTGAATATAGAGCGGAAGCCAAATTATCCTCATGATACTTTGTTGTAATACGGACATCATTGCGGCTAATCGTGGTGCAAAACGGGTGCTCGACCTCTCCTACCTTGCCGCGCGTAAGGTCGAAGCCTGTAAATTCAGCAAGCCATGGCATCAGTTCTCTTTGTTTTAAAACGTCAAACGACCCCTTAACTTCTTTGGGTTGTTTCCCCGTTTTTACTATTTCCTTAAGAAGCGGTACTATTTTTTCTCTCAGCGGACTAAAGAAGCTGTCAAGCATTTCTACAGTCGCGCCTTTTTCGTAGTCATCAAGCAATGCGTCATAGGGATGCTTTTCATATCCGTACCAATCACAAAGACGGCGCTGGTAATCAAATATTTTCTCATAGTACGGGCGTATCATTTCATAATCGCGTTTATCCCGTGCTTTTTCCCATACCGACTCCGCTTCTGTTACCAGTGCGCTGAACTTTTGAAATTCTTCAGGCGGAACCGCTTTGAGTTTTCTGTAGTCTTTCCCCAATTCACGAACCATCGCACTCTCCATCGCGTTAAGCTCGCTGCTGACGGCTTCCAGTGTTTCAATGGCTTCCAATGTGTCGGGTGCTATAAAGCGGCGAAAACCTTCTCCGCTCAGCCAGCCCATGGTCGCACCCCTTGCGGAAAGTGACTTTTCGGGAACACCCAATGTCGCTGCATCCCAATGCATAAGCGAGCCTGCCATACCAAGTGAACGCATTGCTTCGTTCTTTTCAAAGATTAACTCAAGTGCTTGTTGTTTTGTCATAGTTTTCTTTCCTCTCTATTTACTCTCTCTTCAGGACAGGGGGACGGTTCATCTGCCTTGCCCTAACCCATTGCTGCTGTTTTGTTCGGGCTGCTTCTGCCATCTAAATCCGGTGCACGGCGTTCCAGTGCCGCCAGTCCTATTTCTATATCTTCTCGAGCCTCATCGGGAGTAAAACATCCCACAGTCACCATGTCACAGGGGCGAAGTGTGGCAAATGAAAACGAAAGACCGACGAACGGTGTAACACGTCCCGCAGCCATCGATTTTATTGTCATAACAGGCTTTTTTGCATTCCATATAACCTTGTGTATATACTCAATCTCAACCTGCATCATGTAACCCATGCAGTTATATATCTGGATATATGTCTCAACGTCATAGCCTTGTTCATCCGAATAAACAATCAGCTCAGGCATATGAGCCGACAATCCCGGTATCATTCCGTTTGCTCTAATCATGCTTGTATAATCAGGTAATCGCTCAATAACACCTTTATTTTTGTTAACTAACTGCTCAACGGAGCTATGATGAGGCATACAAAACGCTGCACCGATTTCACGGCTGCTTTTTATTGTCGCCTCTGCCTCTCGCCGTGCATCCGTCGTGTCGTCAACATTGATAATTGGAGTATCTATTAGAATGACTCGCTTTCCGGTGCGGTCTTCTGCTAGCTTGGCTCCGTCTGCGACTACAGGATTTTGAGCAACCGGTGCCATAACTGCATCAATGTCATGCGACAGGAATACTTCGATTATATCGGCTATAGCTTCTTTATTTCTGTTGCGGGTATTGATCATTTCATCAGCCGCCGGCGAGCGATGACTCCACCCTAATATCCAGTTAGTCCCGATAAGCATACGCGGAAGTGATATCCCGGCAACTTCCGTACGTGGAAAACTGTTCTTTTTCATTAACTACCTCCAAGATTTATGTTCTATGTTAGTTTGTGCGCAGTGTGACTTGGGTGCTATATTTTCTAGTTCCTACCGCCAGAGTAAACATCCTTGTTTACACTGTCGGACGCTCCACCGTCCGTGGCTACGCTTGACGGAACTATAAAATATAGCACCCAAGCCACACTGTTAAAGTTGCGCAAATAATAAAATTTAAATGTTTAACCTTCTATAAACCCTTTACCTGCAAGAATATCCTCAGCTTGCTTCAGCTTGCCTTCGTTGACCATTACAACCGGACCTGTGCAGCCCATGCCGCTTTGAGCGTAAATGTTTTCACCCCAGAGTGCGGCAACGGCGTCGTCCAGGTCTGTTATTTCGATGCCTGAGATTTCTGCTGTGACAGGCTCTTTTAGCGGTTCTTTAACCGGTGCGCTGCCGCCTCCCGAAGAAGCAGACGCGCGTTGGGCTTCAAGTGTTGGTTTTAGCTTTGCTTTTTCGGCGGCGGCAAATTCTTTTGCCGTTACATCTTTATAATGACCTTTGGCAAGCTCCGCTGCATACTCTATTGCACCTGCGACCACCGGTGCACCCGATGCTCTGGATAAAATCAGCACCAGTCTGTCGTAGCCCTGCCCTATTCCCGGTCCGTAGCCCCAGCCAAGAGATTCATAGCTGCCTCCTGTTGTAAATGAGCTCATTGTTTTCATGATAATGTTGCCTGTCAACGGGTCTGTTACAAGAACGTCACAAGCACCTGCAAGCATGTCATTTCCGCGCATAATGCTTCCGCCATCAGACCTGCCGGATTCGGCAAACGTAATATAATATCCGTTCTTTTGCAGCTCCTTTAGTATCATTTCGGTTTTTTGTGCACCATCGACATTCAGAATACCTACGGTCGGGTTTTTGACACCACAGGCTTTTGCCGTTATAATCCCGTACAGCGCATTTTTTACCATCCCTTCAACACGGTCTGTCGAGGATGTTCCGGTTGTGGTCGCTATATACATAGCTTTACCCTGCCCCGGAGTCAGCACACGACCGACAGTTGATACGCCTATCGGGAAAAGATAATGCATAGTAACTGCACCGTCGGCTTCGCCGCTTTGCAGCATTTTTTCCATGATATCATGCGCTTCTTTTTCGCAATCGGTTGATATAGTTTTTACCCCGTCATGCTCTTTTGTGCCTATATAGATGACATGAACTCCTTTTTTTGCTGCCATTGCTGCACCTTGAATCATGTTATCTTCACCATGCTCGCTGCCGAGACCGGTTAAAACAATCTTTGCTTGTCCGAACGACCCCGTTTCCAAAGCTGTCGCAATATTCAAAAAAGTGTCCGCAACCATTTTTTCCACTGATTTTGACATTCGGCTCACCCCTCTCTACTCTGCGCCCATTGAGCGAGCAAGTTCTCTAAGTGATTCAGCAATCAAACGCTTAACAGCATGTTCACTGACACCCGCTTGTTCATCCGGGGCATCTGCTCCGGCACCGCTGTTGGCTTGCAGTATAAACGAGACGCCGTCAAAAAGATTGGTCATACGCCCGAGGAAAAGGCTTCCTTTGCCGACAATCATACTACGCTTTATGCTGCCTGACATAATATCATCACGGGCAAATCCCAAATATGGTACGCCTGACGGTATATGACCTTGCGTCGGCGCCCATCCGGGCATGCCGTGCTTTGCGGTAAAGTCGTTTATTTCCGCACGCTCCAGTTCACCGCGTTTAACGCCTAATGCCGCAATCATTTTATAATTTGCTTGCGGTACATCGCCGGCTCCTGCCGGTTTGGTGATGTCGGGGTTTTGCATTTCTACAGAATATTTATCAATATCCGCTATTTTCAGACCCATCTTATCAAGCGGTTCCGTAACAAGAGCAGTGATAACCGCTTGCGGTGACGAGCCTGTGCCGACATTGTGCTTACCTGTAAACTCGCTGAGAATTTCAGGACTGACACCGTCGTTTTTGGATATCAACGCTGCAAATCCTCCCACCATGTCTTCAAGGGCTTTCATGTCTTTTTTGACATGATCTTTTGCGTTCATACCAAGCTTGGCTATCGAGCCGCCTGCAGCAACCACTACATTTTCATATGTTCCGCTTGCAACAAGTGCCGCCGCATGTATAAGCGCATGGACAGGTGCTGCACAAAATGCGCGTATATCCGCACCGGATGCATTTACAAAACCCGCGCTTTCGGCTGCGGCTTTTGCAAGGTTTCCGCCGCCTCTTTGATTCATGTCGCCGACTGCTTCTTCCGAGCAGTCAAGCACAAGGTCTATTGCCGACTTCTCAACACCTGTTGTTTTAATAAAATGCATTAAGGATAACGCACATGATGCTTTGGAAATTAAGTTCTCAAAAATGACTTCAGCGTTCAAATTTACATCAATATCGTGAGCTTTTTTTACACAGCCTATAAGTTTCCCGTTTTGATAAACACCTTCCGCACCCTCATTGTTGACGGCTTTTTCTATTTCTGATATATCTACGCCTTCACGTACAAGAGCAAGCAACTCCGCATCAACAAGCGGGTGCTTCTCAAAACGCGGGAGTGTTTCCTTTACAAAGTCTTTATCAAGCATTACCAAGTCAAAAACATCACAAGTTTGAAGCAGAAGATAAAATTCATCCTGCGGCATAATTTCGCCAAAAGAACCGAATCTGCTTGCGCTTTGCAGTGGTTTATCAAACCAGACATCCCCCGCCGCTGCTAAATCCGTAGGTGTTTTATTTCCGATGTATACTTGATTCGGCAAATAAGCAACTGCTTCTTCAAAACTGCGTAAATGTTCGGGCAGCTTCCTAAGATATTCGGAATCCGGATTGACGATACGCTCCGTGGTCTGTGTCGTCCCGCCATGTATCAGCATGTCGGGAGCATGGACTAAAACAAATGAAGAACCTTTTAATACACTGTTCATTATGTAAACTCCTAATTGCAAAATAATTTTAGTATCCGAGTGTTTACAAATAGTAAACTTTACTTGCTAAATAACCTCATTTCATTCGGTTGAAACGCTTAATTTAATAACTGCGCAATGCGCAGGAATGTTGATCTCTTGTTATAACCGTCATTGCGGTCTCGAGCCGCAATCCCCTCAGTGTCAGCGTAAACCTTATGGGATTGCGGGTCAAGCCCGCAATGACGTTTTAGTATCTTAATACTTGCTGTACTGACTGCGAATCGTTTCCATTTCTTTTACGATTTCATCAACATCCAGTACCATTTCCATCATACTGATCTGCTCGTCGTAAACGCCTTCATCAACTTCGTTTTTGACTGCTTCTTCACAGATATGATACACTGCGAGTCCCAACTGGACTCCTGTCAACGGACCTGCATACGTGGGGTCACCTGCTGTGACTGTCTCGGCTGCCAGACCTGCCGCTTCCGCTTCGGCTGCACCGATTATGACTATCACATTTTCGGGGCCGTATTGTTCTGCGAACTCTTTGACCCTCTTTTGGTTTTCCAGATCCATTGCACCGGCGGCTGTTCAGACGAAACATTCGGTAGATGAAAATACAATTTCCGCACCTGCGGTTTTTAAGCACTCATCAATAGCCGGACCGGGTATGCCGTCACGATCTCCGATGACGACAACCTTGCGATTAATAAATAGACTCATCGTCATTCCTCCTTTCCTTACATACTATGCGTTATCCAAAATCATCTTCTCAATATTCGCTTCTGTACAATCGTCCTTGACAAGCTCAACAACTTTTTCCCCGTTTTTATAGATTGCTGTTACGGGCAGACCCAAAACTTTTTGAGCAATTGCCAGGCGACGGGCTTTCATTGTGTTGATTTTTGTAAACTTCATTTTGTCGCCATACTTTTCTGCCAAAGCAAGTATTGCCGGCATCAAAGCTTTGCACGGCTCGCATCCATCACTGTAAAAGTCCACAAACACAGTGCGGTCAGCGTTCAGCACTTCGGCTTCAAAAGTTTCTTTATCAAGTTCCAGCATAGTTTAAATCTCCTTATTCCGATAATAATCTCTCAATGTCCATAGCCGCAATCGCGCCGTCTGCGGCTGCGGTTACTACCTGACGCAGTGGTTTGATACGGCAGTCGCCAACGGCGTAAACGCCTTTGATATTTGTGCGCATGTTTTCGTCGGTCGGGATGTATCCTCTGTCCATTTCCACTTTGTCAAAGAAAACCTCTGTATGTGGAATCAGACCAATGAATACGAACAACCCGAATGTTCCGTCTTCCTCATCCGCCTTGAACTCTGTCAGTTCTCCTGTTGCTTCGTTTTTGATAATGATTGTATCAAGCAGCCCGTCGTCACCTTTTAGTTCTTCAACGACTGAGTTGTAAACAAAGCTGAACTTAGGGTCGGTTAAGACTTTTTGCTGTAAGGATTTTGCTGCTGTCAATTCAGGCAGGTTTTGAATAATTGTGATTTTCCGCGCAAAACGCGCTATAAACATAGCCTCTTGCACTGCACTGTCACCGCCGCCTACAACGTAAACTTCAAGTTCCTCAAAAAATGCGGCATCACATGTTGCGCAATATGAAACACCCTTACCTGTCAGTTCACGCTCACCTTTGCAACCTAAAGTTCTCGGGAACGCACCGGAAGCGATTATCACAGTTTTTGCAGTGTATGAACCCTTGCTGCCAACAAGTGTTTTTACATCTTCATCAAGCTTTGCGTCAGAGATTTCGTCTGTTATGAATTCAACACCGAAACGTTCCGCTTGCTTGACCATTTTCGCAATTAGTGAAGGTCCTGTTTCTTCGAGGTCAGCACCCGGATAGTTGTCTATCTCATTTGTCATAGCAGCCTGTCCGCCATGCTTGCCCTTTTCGATAATCAGGGTTTTAAGCAAACCCCGACCTGCGTATATGCCTGCGGAAAGCCCCGCAGGGCCTCCGCCGACAATTATTACATCATATAGTTTATCTGACATATATGTCCATTCCTCTCGTATCTTTATATCCTACTTAACTTCAAATATCGTTTGACCGTCGACTTCTGTTGATAGTGCGCCGAGTGCTGTTGTCAGAATCTTGCGTCGCAGTTGCTTTTCTTCGGCTGCGCTTAGTGAGGGGTTGCCCAGAGGGTGCGGGATAGCGACTGCGGGGACGATTCTGTTTGCGCCGACTGTCATTGATATCGGAGTTACCGTACAGACATGAACCACCGGAATTCCGGCACGTTCAATCTCTTTTACCATCGTTGCACCGCAACGTGTGCAAGTTCCTCACGTTGATGTGAGGATGACAGCCTGTACATTGTCATTTTTGAGTTTTTGAGCATACTCCGCGGCAAATTGTTTCGAGCTTTTAGTCGAAGTTCCATTGCCGACTGTTGTATAAAACTTGTTGTGGAGCTTTCCGATAATGCCCTCACGTTCAAAATCACGCATAACATCAACAGGAAGCACGCGGTCTGCATCAGCGTTTGCGTAAACAGGGTCGTAGCCGCCATGTGCTGTTTCGTACGTTTCTGCTGTCAGGTCATTTACTCCGGTTATATCATATTCACCATATTTTGATGCACTTGATGATTCAATGTGGTCGGGATTGCCTTTGGGAACAATACCACCCGATGTGACAAGCGCAACTGTTATTGATTTGAAATCATTTACGGCAGGATTCGGCTCAACTCTGTCAAAATCAGGCATCGGGTATTCAGTGACAAACGGTTTGCCCGCCATTTTTTTGATCAGCATATCTACGGCACGGCGTGAGCCTCTTTCTTTTTCGAAGAAATTGACACGAGTGTTGTTCGGCAAATATCCTTCTTCAACCGATGCTCCGATTTTTTCTTTACCGGCGAGTTTAAGAGCAAGTGCTGCAATTACCGGAATCGCATCACGCATACCTGCAGCGCTGGGTTTTGTAGCTACGATATACATCTTATCCTTGAACATATCAGTGCCGGGGTTTTCTTCAAACATTCCCGTAATTACAGGGATATTCAACTCTTCCTTAACAGCTTCGCAAATAGTTCCGCATGCAACGCCGTAACGCCCTGCATTAAAAGCGGGTCCTGCGATGAAAATGTCAGGGTTTGCTTTCTTTACCATGTCAAGAATGGTTTTTTTCGCTTCTGCGACATTTTCGTTAAAGAATGAGTCTCCGCAAACAACGGTACTGATGATTTCTGCTTTGTCGCCGAATGCTCCGGCTAAAGCCATTCCCGGGCCTACAACACCTTCCCTTACTTCGGGCTTGTGGTCTGCAAACTCTTCACCGCCGATACCGGCATAAAATTGATTGATATAATGAACTACTCTAAATTTACTCATATTACTCTCCCCCTATCGTGCGCTTAGACGGCTAAAACCGAGCTCATTTGTTGAACCTGTTATAGCTTGGATTTCTACGGTTATAGTGCCGTCATCAGCCAGGCTTCCGGCGTACCCGCCGGCGATTTTATCCGTATAATCAAGTGTTCCGATGACACGGTCGAGCTTCGGTAATGTAACGACCTGATTTGCGTTTCCGGCTGTTACCAGCGCATCGGCACTTGGATCGGCATCGGCAAGTGATTGTGATGTACCGTCACGACCTGCGTATTCGTCGGTGATAATTACCGTGTGTGTGCCGGTTTCTTCGATTTTTTTGCAGTTCATGATAAGGTCGGTGTCAGGATTGCCGAAGCCTTCTTGTGAAATAATAACGCCATCGAGATCGAGATAATTGACAAGCTTTGCTGTCCAATCGGATGAGCGTATTTTGTCAGCAAGATAAACATTCTCATTTGTGATTATCAGAGCAACAAAATTAAGGGTTTTGCCATGTTCCTCGAACAGATCCTCAATAACAGGATTGTTTTGATGGTGATAGGTTGTATTTTTATCGCAAGCCGATACACAGTTACCGCTTAAAATTGCTCCATCCATAATTTCGGTCGGGGAAAGCATTGTTGTAAGTGACTGCTTCATGTCAACGCCATAGACATATGTATCATGGAGCAAACCCTGACTTTGGAGCATTAGGACATAACCTACACGCGGTAAATCGGGATAGAGTTTTGTCGCTTCAATTATTGACGGGAACTCATAAACTTTTATTTCATCGGGCTTGTGCGAAACACCGAGCTTGCCCACTGCATAAGCTATTTTCAGCCCTGCTTTGCGGATGGCTGCCTCGTACTCGTGTGCTGTAAGGCCTTCTTTTGGGGTAAAATTAACGACAAGATTGTTCGTAGCCGAAAATGGTGTATATTCCGCACCAAGACCTGTCATGTCGATGATGCCTTCTTGGAAACCTACAATTTTTCCGACGGTAACAACTGCCGCTCCGCGCAGAACATGTGTTTTTCCCGAACCTACGGTACTCATTTTCGTGACGACACCGGGAAATACATCTCCCGGTCCTTCGACCTTGGCTCGCGGTTCGATAACGTCTTTGACCGGAGTAATTCTGATACTTTCACCCGGTCTTGCAACGTCAAAGCTAACAGCCTCGAGGTGCTCATCCTCCAATGCCAATTCTTCCAGTTCCTTGGTGTTGATGTATAAAACACCATCATCAATCCTGGACTCATCAGCTAATGAGATATCGCGAATTTGTATGTAGCCGACTTCTAGTTTCAAACCATGACCCTCCTTAAAATTTTATTTATTATAGTCGATTGCGGAGCTAATTAGTGATAAATCCACAACCTGTAAATCGTTTAAGCATTGCTCAGGGATATCTCTTGGAGAAAATTTCTTAGCTGCCTGTATGGATTCTTCTATTACGGTAACTGATTGTGCGTTTGTGCTTTCAGTAATTTTAGATATAACAACCGATTTATACGGCGATTCGTTTGGCTTAACGCTTCCCATAAGCGGATGTGTCAGCAGCTGATGACCTTTATGTATTAAGTTGCGCACAGCCGTCAGGATTCCAAGCAGGTCGGTTTCAATAAAGTTGACAGTATACCTGTCTTCATACTGCGCTTTCACAAGCGGATTGTTAGTAACAACTATATCCATTCCGCCTCCATTTTCACACAGAAAGCAAACACGCCGAAACACCGCACCATATTGTACGATATTTTATCGTCAAGAGCAACCCTCTAAGTGTAAAAACTTTTTTATATAGTGCTATTATCTTTTTCTGCAATTAAAATTATTGTATCTGCCGACAATTTTTGGTATAGTACCTTCACATACACGGAGGTAGGAGGGTGACTGGTGTGCCTCGCGGTCTTCAAAACCGTTGTGTGGAGCGTTCCTCCACGGATGGGTTCGATTCCCATTTGCCTCCGCCATGTTTCTAAGTTCTCGGCAGTACCAATGGTTTCCCCGCATCAAGAATCGTCCGTACACGATTCATACACGATTTATCAAATGACAAAGGCTCAATCTTGCGGAAAACAGCGGTGCATGCCGCTGTTTTTCTTAGTGTTGTTCGCTCATATGTCCGCTCAAACTTCGCTCATATTATATAGACGTAAATAAAAAGTTTCCCACATCAAATTACTCTGATATAAATTGTATTATTTGCTTTTCCTTCTGGAACGAGAACTTTTGCATTTGTGAGAATCCCCAGATACCTTCGTGCTGTTGCTGATGATTTATTAACGAGCGATTCAGCTTCCTTTGGTGTAATACTTTTATTTGTTTCTAAGTGTTCAATTAAAGGCAATACTTTTTTGTAGTCATTTGGTGACAAAAGTCCGCTCAATAGTTCGCTCAAAGTCCGCTCATTATCGTGAGCGGACTTTTTATCGACGCTTTTTATCGGCATTTTTTTATCGATCTGTGCCGATAAATACAATGCTAACACAGTTCTATCAGGATTAAACTGCTCTTCTAGAGCCGGCTTTATCCACCCCTCGTCCTCCCAAACTGAATATATCGTTGATAAACCGGTACCGGCTCGATCACCAATATTTATTAAGTTAAACATCTTTACAAGTGTCATGTTTCGCGGGTCGGAAAAACCGCCGGACACCGCATCGTCAACACTAAGGCGTAAACAGCCCGGATTTTCAATTACTAACTTCTCCGGTCTTCTATGTATCACCAAACCACGTCGGTCATAATAATTCGCGTGCAGTAATGCATTTGTCAGTGCTTCTCTCAGCGCCTTATGTACCGGGGTGTCGTCAATACGAGCTTCGCCATCATGTATATATGGTTTTTTTGCAAGCTGCTCAACCCGTGGCGATACACGACAATAAAAATCATATACATTCCCGCTCCAATCTCCAAGGCTTGTATATATTCGGTCAGTCCAACGTAACTCCTCATTATCATGCTCTTGATAATCTAAGAAATAATATGAATACTCTTTCTCAATTTCGTAGTCAAATCCAAACATTAGAATACCTGCAGCAGTCGGTCTGAGGACTCCATTCTCATCACGCCCTATACATCCTAATTTTTGCAAAAAATCAGTATCTTCAAGATTCTCCCACGCATGTCCCGGATGGTTGCTCTTCCACCTATTACGATAACGTCTGACTGTATCATAATCAAATGCGTCTAAATCCAACTGCTCGAGCACTCGTGTATCTTGCGATACTTGTGTCTGGTCACGAAACATATTACTGACTTCTTCTTTTGTGCAATGATAATCACCCTGCCAATTACGCCGATATGATCCGGCAATAGGATTATTATCAATGTAAACAGGTTTATCAGTACGGTTTGCTCTAGGAACATTAATCACAATTATACGATTACCATCAAGTTCTTCGATGGTTACATGCTTATCAGATAGAATGTTTACATTGACTTTCATCCGGTCATTAATAATATTCCAGAATTCTGTAACTAACTTCTCCGGATTTGGAAGTTCAACAGGATTTAATGAGCCATCAGAAAGTTCTTCTACTCCAAGTAATATAATCCCACCATTAGTATTTGCAAAAGACGAATACGTTTCCCAAATACTCTTCGGTAATCCCCCAACCGCCTTTTTTGCTTCGAGCCGATTGTTTTCTTTGTATGAACTTAGGTTATCAAGGTTAAACATGTAATATCCTTCCTGATAATTTATGCGAACGTCACGCAGGGTTTTACTTATTCCGCGCTTTCATTTGCTACAGTATACGACTTACTACCATTTCTTATCAATTGTGTGCCAATTTGTACAAAGCGTACTGATTTAAAGATACTCCTTCTTGCTCCGCCTCTATTGCAAGTTTTGCATGAAGCGACTTGGGTAGCCTTAAAACAAACTTGCCGCTATAACTTGCAGAATCAATGGGAATCGGTACGGGAAATCCGCTTTCCAATAATCCTTCTATAGATAATTCCATTGCTTCCATAATGTTATTATATACTTCTTCAACAGTTTCACCATCACTCATACATCCCGGAAGCTCCTGTACTTTTGCAAAGTAATAAGAACCACTTTCATCTACTACGTGGCGTGTATTTATACTATATGGTAGTTTCATGTAATCTTGTACAGTCATATTATTTCTCTCCTATCCTCTCAAGTATTTCGGTTACATATGATATTTTTAACGGCTCTTTAAGGGTTAGGTAATCGCCGGTTTTATTTGCGTATCTTCTGTGTGAACCCCTTTGTCTTGTAAAGTGGTATCCGTATGCAGTAAGAACTTTTTCTGCTTCTGCTAACCGTATGCCGTGTGGTTGTTTTTTCATCTTCTCTATTATTTTTTTAACTGAAGGAATTGCCATCACCTCGTTATTTTTGTTTATCAGCGATATAGTATCATATGCAGTACTGTCTGTCAAGTGGTTGTGACTATCTGCAACGGGACAAGAAACCTGTCCCCCTGTCCTGTGAGTGTCTCTCTTATCTTTTTTGCCAAATCCATCCCATTGGTTTCATCCATCATAATATCCAATAAAATAAAATCATACCGCTTCCCTGTCATAAAGGCATCCCAAAAGCCCGTACCGGAATCAAATACGGATATATGATGTTCTACGTTAAGTTTTTTCAATATACTGCGACAAATTCTCTCTTGCTCATCACGCAAAGCAGCTTCATCCTCGCAGATTGCAACTGTATACAAAAATCCCACCTCGGTAATCATTATATCATAGCCGTTGCAAGAACTCTCCAGTTTAATATAACTATATACGGCGTTATGATATATGCATTTAATCAATATATAATAACCACGCAGGGGTTATTATATATTACCGGTTGGAAAATGTGCAGAATTATGAGCAGTTAAATACGCATTTTCATGAAATAAACAGACTAAAGCACGATATGAGAAACCATCTCTCCATGCTGCAGGTGTTTCTTAAAGACGGCCGTTTTAAAGAAGCACAAAGCTATCTTGAAAAATACACAGATGAAGTTGGTGAGATTACGGAAGCGGCTTTTCATGAAAATTATATTATTAACGCCGTAGCCCACGATTTATTGCGCAGGGGGCAGATTATTGAAACAAAAGTAGAACTTAATCTAAAGGCATCCCCGCATAACATCTCCGAACCTGATCTGATAAGCCTCCTGACTAATATAACAGATAATTCATTGGAAGCTTGTGCTAAGATACCACCGGGGGTGGAGCGGTTGATTAGACTGTCTGTTACAAGGCGGGAACCATATCTGGCAATTGTCTGTGAAAACAGCTATCCGGGTGGAATTGACACAGGAGTAAAGGGGACGGGCATCCGTTCAAGCAAAAATAAAAACGGTCATGGTTATGGTCTAAAAACCATCGAACGCATTGCCGTCGTTTATAACGGTATGGTTGAATTTACCTGCGACGAGAGCATGTTTACCATTACTGTCGCTTTGAAGGATAAATAACTCAACCGCTATTCATCACCACCGGCTTCGCCACTTGTGTCACCATCGATTTCGCCACCGGTATCATCGCCGGTTTCGCCGCTATCATCGTCGGTTTCGCCGGTATCGTCGCTATCGTCGCTATTATCAGACTGCGAAGGAGTTCCTGCCGTCGCACCGGCTAACTGCGGATATAATGAAGGGTCGTATGTAAAGAAATTAAACGAATCGCCTTGTAACGCGGAAACTCTTGCCGCTTCCTCAGAAGTGAACATAAACCCGTTAAATCCAAATCTGCTTGGAGTAGCGTCGAAATGATACCACACGCCGCCTATCTGAATGAGATTCCAGAAATGATTCGTACTCCTTATTCCGGGTATACGTCTTATCATAACATTATTAATACCGGCTCGCTCAAGCATGATTGAGGAAACAGCGTAAAAAGTATAACAATCACCAATTCTATTCTGAAGCCCGTTGCGTGCGGCTCTGAGTCTGTCCCTTTCCGTACTTGCTCCAAAGACAATGTTGTTGCGAATCCATCTATGGATTGCACGAGCTTTTTCGGTCTGACCCATTGATGAGTTTATAATTCCCGCCAATACCGCATCGGCGAGTTCATTAACCGAGGCAGGGGTATACACTGTGACTGACACTGTTATCGTCACCTCTGTCCGGTTTCCGCTTAGATCAACCGCAGTATATTTGACCGGATAACTTCCGACAACATTAATATTAACCTCCGAGCTGTCAACATCGAAATCAATCTCTCCGTAAGCATCGCTCCATGCAATGACACCTTCTCTGTACAAAACTCTGGCACCCACAAAAACAGTCAGATTTTTTGTCCCTCGTATCTCCGGAGGTGTAGTGCTTCGCTTAATAGTCAAAGTCGAAACTATTTCTGATACGTTATTCCAAACATCCTCGAGTATAACGGTGACTAACTGAACATCTTCAAGGTCAAAGTCAGGCTCTGTCATAAAACGTGCGGTAAACTCGGAATAATCATGCGCATCTTGGACAAAATCAAGCGGTTCTGCTTTCTGCCCGACCCATAAACTAACATCCTTTGCCTGTCCGGTCGGCGGGGATGTGTCAACAACCGAGATATGGGATGAATATACTGTTTTACTCAACAGAACACTTACTTCATACACACCTACTGTATTTGCCTGCCATTGGCTGATATCTCTTTCAAATGTGATTGGCGCAGATTCGTACATGCCGCACAGCCCTTCTACTTCTATCAGAAACTTGTACATAGGTATGTTACTTATATCCGTGCCGGCTTCTATGATAATTCCATCGCTTGAAATATCGAATATATATACGCATGACAAAAGCTCAGTAACATTGCCGCCTTCATCTTCCAGAATAACCGTAACCTCCTGCTTCCCTAGCGTAGAATAATCAGGCGGTTCCTTATATGTGACACTAACTTCCGTCGCATCATATACATCAATCACGAAATCATTTGCGAAAAGTGTTTCTCCCACAGCAATCAAACGGGGAATTGGAGTCGCTGTCGGAGCAATGGTGTCCACAACCCGCAATATTACATCGTAGGCAATTTCATTTACTGAAACAGATAAATCTATGTCTTCGACCTTGTTTAGCAAAATCCCCGATACATCTGTTATGTACTCCGCTCTGTCTTCTGTACTTCTTGCGAAAATACTTGCATCCGGCATCGGGTCACCGGCTTCAATTGTTACTATCGAATTGACCGCCGCAGCGCTGCTTACTCTCAACAGAAAAAAACCGGTTGCCCCGAACACAATAAAAGCGGCTATAGCAACCGTTGCAATTTTCTTCCGTTCATCGGATAAGGATATTTTCTTAAGAATCGTTTTTACAATACTTTTTTTTCTTGCTCCGCGTCTATTTTTTGTCCGGGGATTTCTGTTTACAGACAAACCAAACTCAAACGGCTTAGTCAACACAACCGGTTCAACCGGCTCGATAATCTCAGCCGGCTCAATTGCAATACCCGACCTTGTTGACACCACCGGCTTAACCGACTTTTTCAACGTTGTTCTATCAACCGGTTTGTGCTTTATATTCCGTTTACCTTTAGAGGACCAGAATTTTTTCATGCCAATGCCTCAACCACTTAAGTTTATCGGTTGAATAATATTATCAACACCCTGACATAATGTCAATAGAAAACACCTTCAACACCTTAGTTCTGAACCATATATAACAATGTCACACCTATTCCCCGGTAAGTTATGTCGTTTTTTTTACATGTTATGCAATAAATATTGAGAAGCAATTTTTTTCATTATATGATAGTATAGTGTAGTTTAACAAATAGGAGTGTCATATAATTATGAGGCATTTTTTTGTCATAAACCCGCATTCATTCAGAACTCTCAAAAGCTGGAAGCAGATTATGATGGATTTGGAAAACTGCTTTTCGGTCGGGCGCAGAACAGAATATAAAATATACACATCACGACATCCCAGAGATGCCATTGCTGCTGTGGATCGTTACATGCTCTCCGTGCCTCCCGATGAGACGGTAAGAGTCTATGCAGTCGGCGGTGATGGGATACTTTTTGACTGTCTCAACGGCATGGTGGACTTTCCAAATGCAGAGCTGACAAGCGTGCCGTATGGCAATGCAAATGATTTCGTTCGCGCTTTCGGCGAGGATGTAAAACCGGCTTTTCGCGATATAAAAGAACTCTCTGCTGCGCCTTCCTTCCCTGTTGATATTATTAAATGCGGCACAAACTACGCAATGAATGAAGCAAACATCGGTGTCATCGGTCAGACCATGTTATTTGCCAATGCAATATTACGCCGCGCCACCAAACAGTGGGTCAAGCGGATTACTCCGCATATTTATACCATTGCCGGTCTGAGAGCGATGATGAATAAGGAAGTCTTGCATCAAAACTACACAGTTACCATTGACGGGGAGGATATCTCCGGATCATACGGCAATATGCACTTTTCCAACGGTCCGTGTAACGGCGGTGCTATGACACCTAACCCCTATGCAATTCCCAATGACGGGCAGCTCAACGTTATTTTTATCGGCGGTAGTAATACTCTCAAGCTAATATCAACACTACCCGATTATGAGCGCGGACGGTTTGAAAAGCACAAAAAATACTACAGCCACAAAACATGCCGAACAATCGAAGTGCAAAGCGAGCTTCCGCTATATGTTGAAATAGACGGTGAAGCCTTTCTCGCCAACGAAATGAAGCTTGAATTGATTTCCGGCGGTATTAAATTTTTTGCACCCGAGGGAATAGGGTTTGCAGATTATTCGCACATGGCATATAGCAAGGGTTAGAGCTGCGGGTTTGAATGGAGTTAGTATAGATGGAAAAAGAACAAGTTAAGAAAAAACGTCGTATTTCAAAGAGCTGGGTGATTGCTACTTCAGGCATTTTTATGATTTACGGATTGCTTTTACTGGTTGAAGCCCTGTTTTTCGATACCGATATGCGTCATACTTTAATCAGTATATTGGCGGGTGTTCCGATTTTCGCAATTATCATGTCAGTATATTTTCTACTTCCCCGCTCGCGATATGTGCCTCTTTATATCAGCATTTTTGCAAATATCATATTTCTTTTGGTAGCTTCTTATTTGCAGGAATTGAGCTTCTATTTTTTCTTCGTTTTTCTGATTGTCGGAACCCTTTCCGTGCTGAAGGACTTTAAACTGCTTTTGATATTTTTAGCGGTGTCTCTTTGCATAAATATTCTCGCCATATCCATCATGTTTCCGCGTTTTGAATGGCTCAACCACTTTCGTTTCTTCAATCAGTTTATAATGACTCTGTACGGCTCTATACTAATGTTAATTCAAACATACAATGTTGCGTCAAAAGAAGGACGCTCTGAACGTGCGCTTGCGGCATTTTCCTCTCTTTTACGCAGTACGCCCGATATGGTGGCAATTACCGATAAAGACAGAAAGATAATGTATCTATCCGATCAAATGGCGGACTTCTTTCGTTGTCCGAACAAAGAGTATGCCATCGGACAGCCTTTAGTTGATTTGATAGCCGAAAAAAGGATGAAGTCCATGTTTGCGGATATGCTTGATGCTGATGGTTTTTATGAGGCGGTTACTGAAATCAGCAGTGAAGACGGGACGAAATACTTCAGGATAATCTCTGACAAGCTCGCCGGTGATGCCGATGGTATGTACATTGATTTATCCGAAATAACTGCTACCGTTGAGGCTCAGATTGCTGCAGAGGACGCTAATAAAAGCAAAAGTAATTTTCTCGCGACAATGTCACATGAAATCAGAACTCCTATGAATGCGATTATAGGGATTTCTGATATAGAGTTAAGCCGTGAAGGTCATTCTCCTGAGACAATAGACTCTTTTGAAAGGATAGGAAACTCCGGAAAAACACTTTTAGGAATTATCAATGATATATTGGACCTTTCCAAAATCGAAACGGGAAAACTTGAATTATTACCGATAAAATACGAAACAGCCAGCTTAATCAACGATACCGTACGGCTAAACATCATGCGTATCGGTGTCAAACCTATAGAGTTTAATATAAAAGTTTCCGAAACCCTACCGTCATCCTTGTTCGGCGATGAACTCCGCATCAAACAAATATTGAATAATATACTGTCAAATGCCATTAAGTATACAAACCAGGGCAGCGTGACATTTGAAGTTAGTTCTCAACCTGCCGATGATGGCATTACTCTTATATTTACAATTCGTGACACAGGACAGGGCATGACGGAAGAGCAGCTAAAGGCTCTGTATGATGAATATTCAATGTTCAACCGGGATGCTAATCGAATGACTGAAGGTAGCGGACTCGGCATGAGCATTACAAAAGACCTTATCGAGATGATGAACGGCAGGATAGAGGCGGAAAGTCAACCCGGCGAAGGTTCAACCTTTACAATTTACTTGCTTCAGCAACCGGACGGCAGTGGTGTAATCGGCAAGGAGTTGGCGAAGAATCTGCAAAACTTCAAATTCACCGGTAAAGTACAAAGAGCAGAGATTGAACGTGAATATATGCCGTATGGCAGCGTATTGATTGTTGATGATGTGGATGCCAATCTGTTTGTGGCTAATGGGCTTATGAAGCCGTACGGGTTAACGATCGAGACTGTTATGAGTGGTTATGATGCGCTTGATTTGGTTCGTGCCGGCAATCAGTACGACATCATATTCATGGATCACATGATGCCGGGAATGGACGGTATGGAGACCACAAAACTTATCCGTGAGTCGGGGTATTCACATCCGGTTGTCGCATTGACCGCAAATGCTATTGCAGGGCAAGCCGAAATATTTCTTGATAACGGCTTTGATAACTTCATCTCAAAACCGATAGACACAAGACAACTCAACAACGTTTTGAACACTCTGATTCGTGACAAGCAATCACCCGAAGTACTGGAAGAAGCGAAGCGCCAAAAGGAAACAGGAACAGTTGATAAGACAGGGGACGGTTCTCTTGTGTTCCAGCAATCTCCTGAACAAAACGCATATCCGGGGGGGATGGCGGATCGAGTCCGCCATGACGAAGTAGAACACCCTGACATCCAACTTTCCACCTTCGACTCCCAACTTTCCGCTCTAAAAACTATCCCTGCTCTCAACGTAGATTCCGCATTGGATGCTATGAGCGGTTTACAGGATGTATACATAGATACTGTAAAACTCACAGTCCGGTTGTTACCTGAAAGAATTGAAAAAATGAACCGGTTTATAGACACCGACCTGAAATCCTTCACTGTTGAGGTACACGGATTAAAAAGTGTGTTAAAAAATATCGGTGCAACGGCATTGGGAAATCAAGCAACTTCGCTTGAACGTGCAGCTATGGAAAGTGATCAAAGCCATTGCGATGAGCATTACCCGCATTTCCGGTCTGCGTTGGTTGAGCTTATGGAAAACTTAGATACTGTATTCCAAAAAAACGATGAACAACCAAAAGATACTGCTGATATATCAAAGCTCGCGCAGGTAATTGACGAAGCAAAAACCGCCGCTGAAAACTTTGACCGCGACAGCGCATTGGAGCTTCTTACACCGCACATAGATTTTACATATGGCGAGGACGCTGACCGGATTTTGAATGAGATTATTTTTGCGCTGGAGGCATTTGATTGTGAGAGAGCGTTAAGTTTAATGATTGAAAATGAGGTGCAGTTTCCTTTTTTGGAGAACACACAGATAGGGTAGCATTAAATCATATATGAAATTTCGGGAGGATTATTTCTATGAGTCAATATGACGGAGAAAGATATTACCACAGGATACCCGGCTTGCTTGTACCGAGAGCCGATGATGATAAACATGAAACAATGCATGTTAATATAAACCGCTTCATTGACACTATGCCGGGATTGGTTGATTCGATGGAAGAAAGCGTTGCGAAAGACGACTTGGAGAATCGACCCGATACTCTGATTAATACCATCGAAAAGCTTTGCTCTTTACTACAAGATATATATGCCCGCGGACTGGAAGCAGATGCGATGAGACTCCTGCGCTTTGCCAAAAGTGATGGCATGGTGGATGGAGCTCGAAAAAATATGCCGGCCTTTGTCATGGATCTTCTTTCGTTATCTGTCGCCCTGCAGAAAGCGCAACGCTTTGAAGGTTCAGATAAAAAAGAAGAAGTCAGCGAAATAGAACGGCATGCAAGTATAGCAAGAGACCTATCGGCTGTTAAGATTCTAATTAATGATAATGAATACGAATCAGCAAACAAAATGATTACGGGACTCGCGATGTATAATCCGGAGGATGAAGAAATTGTCAAGCTGTTGCAATTGGCAATAGCAAAGAAAAATGATGAATTAAAAGCTGCAGTTGATGCTCTGTGCGCAATGTATACTGAATCGATAAATCAACTGGCGGGAACCGATTTGTCGAAAATCATACTTGCTGTTGATGATATGCCGGAGATTCTATCATTTGTCAACAATGCGCTCAAGAGTCATTACAAGGTAATCGCAGTACCAAGCGGAAAAGCTGCACTCAAGGTACTTGAAACACAAAAGCCCGATTTGTTTATCCTTGACATTGATATGCCGGAAATGGACGGCTTTGAGTTAGCCGAGAAAATTCGATACATGATAAGATATAAACAAACTCCACTCATCTTCCTGACCGGCAACTCTTCAAGGGAGCATATAGCAAAAGCAATGGCTATCGGATGCAACGATTTTATTGTTAAGCCTTCCAACCATGACTATCTGCTGACAAAAGTCGGAAAGTTTCTCGCAGAGTAAGTTTTAGAGTTGAGTTAGCCGCTTAACCGTCAGAATTTTGTCATACTTAGTTACATAATCCGTCATCTGCAATTGAAATACCAATCTTTCTATGATAATATCATAATATTACGCGGAGGACAGTGACTATGATAACACAAACACCTATGACTCCTGAGCAATCGTTTTTTGCTGTATTTTGCATTGAATCTCTAGCTGATGAGCTAGGGACAAAAGGTGATGAAGTTTATAATATACTGGCAGAAAAGAGCGACATCCTCGATACCTACATCATCCCAAACTATGAATCCCTTCACACACAAGGCAAGGGATACATTGTTGATGAGTTAATCTCTCTTATGAAAAAACGGGGAGTATTGCAATGATTTTATATCACGGTTCTTATATAGCTATTAATGAACCTTACCTTCAATACTGCTTTAAAACACAGGAATTGATTGATAAAACATTGAAATTTACAGGTTCGGAGGAAATGTAATGACAGCAAACCGCACTCTTGTTGGACATAAATTCGCCGGAGTTATAAGCGCATACGCAGAACTCGCCGACATCCCACTCCGTGAGGCATTCGACATTTTCTATAAATCTAATCTGTACATCCTAATCCGTGACGGAATATCAGATATGCACTGCCGCAGCGACGGCTACCTCGCCGAGGAGTTACAGATGGAGTTGGGGTTAAATGCTCTTCCTTTGTGACCAATAACCATTTCACCATAGATGTTTACTCGCTCGTTATCTGGAATCCAATTGCAGTACTCATCCTTGCCCACATTCAAAGCGAACTTGCCGTCTTTACTAATAATTGGGATAAGATAATAATTGTTTGTTTTTCCAACAATATGTGCTTTGCCGTGTTGTTTAGTAAACCTTGTAGCTATTGATGTAAATCCAACAGAATCTCGTATTACTTCTGCTCTTCGTTTTACCTCTGAACAATTCATTTCATCTGTAACAGATAGTAATTCTTTAATATCTGCTTCCGTAAAATCCTCTAATGTATTTTTTGGTTTATTCTCAAAAGAACATTTAGAAATATTATTTGATTGCACATTGCATACGCTGTAGCTTAGTGGACAACCACAATGAACACAAGCTGCAGCTTTGTCGCTAACATCCCTACTGCATTCAGAACATTTAATTAAAGCCATTTCAATATATCTCCTTTTCGTTATTTGGAAACGAAAAATGCCGCGTATCAGAGTGAATTGTTAGGTTCACTTTACATACACAGCATATTATGTGCGACACAAACAACTATTATGTCTTGCACCTTAGTGCATTACGACATATAATAGCCAAACGGTGTTGCTAAATGCAATTGTGTACGTAGTATTGGTACGTGTACAAGGCGGGAAGGGCGGCTACCCTTCTCGCCTGCCGTCAGAGTGTCGTATACGACACTTTAAAACCTGACGAGGCACTTTCGTTTCCAAAATGAGTATATATTGCGGCAATTTGAAATGCAAGTTATTTCTCAAATTATGAGAATATTTACCGGCAAGTGTTATGCGTACATTACTATTAACTACCTAATTGTTATTTGTGAATACTTTGGAACATTTATGTCTGCTCAACATTTTTATCTTGACAATTCTTTATATAATGATATAATGAAAATGCTGAAAAGCATTGTGCCGCATGTCGTTGGCGGGGTATAAGAGTACGACTAGCTAATATTCGCCGCGTGCCTGCGGGCGGGGTATAAAACGCAGGCTTGCAATATCGCCCCTCACATAAGAGGGGTTTTATTTATGATAGGTGGAATTATGGTTGAAAATGGACTATACAAAGTAAAAGACCAATATTATATTGATTTTCCTCATGATATGCACATTCAACAAAAGGGAGGCAGACCATTTTATTATGCAGTTAAGGATAATTTCGGTGTTTATTGGTTAATACCGCTAAGCAGTCAAGTAGATGTATACAGACAAAAAATTGAAGCTGTAGAAGCTAAGAGAGGCAAAGGAAATTGCATTACTTATCATATTGGAATAATTGCAAATCAAGAGAGAGCTTTCAGAATTTGTAATATGATACCTGTATCTGATGAGTATGTTGACGGAGAATTTGAAATAAACGGGTCACATTATGTCGTTGGTGACTTAAAACTTATAAGAGAAATAAGTATAAAGTCAAGAAATTATATTAAACAAGTTGAACTCGGCAGGATGTATTCACAGGTTGATGCTTTAAGTATTCGTAAAAAGTTGCTTGTTGTTAATCAAAACAAAATTCAATCAGAGTAAATCTACTCCGTGCCTCTCATTAGAGCATCCACTATTTCCGGGTGGTCAAAGACATTTGTGGATCTGTTGAATATGCCGAAAGTTTCTTCCCAGCCCCATTCCTGTTGCTTTGTGACGTAGGACATGTTCGGGTCCCACCAAAAGCATGGAATGCCTTTTGATTTGGCATAGGATGTATAGAACTCTGCCCATGCTACCCTTGACTCTAAGTTGTTTCGGTTAATTGCACCCATCTCACCCATTATGACGGGAATCCCTTGGCTAACGAACAGATCATAGGCTGTATCGAGTGGCTCGGTAATCGGGCGTGTGTCGTTTGTATTGTCCGCACTCCACTCAATCGGTCTGTCGTGACCCGTTCTTAGCGCGAACTCCCAAGGTGCATAAGAGTGGATAGAGACGATGATTTTATCAGGCACTGTGTCTGTCGGCATAACCAGTGCTTTTTGTGCCGTTTCGGTCGCAGATGCGGCGTATGTAGGTATAAGCAGAATCCTTTTATCATTAAATCCGCCTGTTCTTCTGACTGTATCTACGAAGTTTTGATTGAGTATATTTACATTGTTATGTTCCTCTGCCGTCCCGCCACTCCATTCTGCGGAGCTGCCTCTTGTTCTCGGTTCGTTTAGTCCCTCAAAAATCAGTTTCTCGTTATAATCTTTGAACTCTGTGGCAATTTGTTCCCATAATCGGGTGTAATATTCTTTCGTTCTCTCCAAATCCACATCGCGCATTGAGAAAAAGTATTCGCAATGGTGAGAGTTCAATATGATAACCATATCGTTTGCGACAGCCCAATCCACGACTTCTTTTATCCGTGCCATCCAATCCTCACGGATAGTATAATTCTCATCAGTAGCTTTAATCCAAGTGACCGGTATACGTATGGCGTTGAACCCGGCTGCTCTCAGTGCGTCTATGTTCTCCTTTCTGGTTATATCGGGTTGCCATCCGGTTTCCATTGCAGAAACAGTGGGGTTGTCACCCAGCCAAGTCAGGCTGTGGGCATCGAATGTGTTGCCGAGACTCCATCCCACACGGATGCTCGCCACCAGTTCAGCGGCTGTTATGTCCTTGAATAAATGGTCAGATATGCCGGGGTCGGGAGTCGGTTCAGGCGTAACTTCAGGCGGCTCAGCCGTAGGAGGCGCTGTCATAATTGGGTCTTCCACCGGCGAGCTGTCACTGCACCCCGCCAGAGTCAATAGTATTATCAATGCTGAAATAAAAACCGCTGCTGCTTTTCTCAAGTTGCTCTTCTCCTTCAGATTATTAATTAATAAAATGATTATGCCATCCATATCGGCAAATGGCAATACAAACCTCTGCATGTAAATAAACACTATTGATAAAGTTTATTTGTTACATTACAATGTGTAACATAGTTAATTTTATGCATGCATTTAGTAAGGACACTACTAGTAAATGATAGAATACTTCAACATCTACTATTTTTTGTATCTGTTTCTCTCTATAGCTTTGCTGGTAGGGCTTTATCTGTTGTTGCGAAATAGGGATACAAAGACCATTGAAATAGTACTCTTTAGCATACTTCTTGCGAACTTTTTGTTGCATTTTCTCAAGCTTGCTTTTGGATACTATCAGGAGCGGATGCCTTGGGTTATCAGGACTATTACGCCTGAGAATATCTGTGCAGTCAGTGTTATTATTTTTCCATGGTTTTTCTTGTCAAAAAGAGCTGTCTTGAGAGATTATATGTTCTACATGGGTGTGATAAGCGGTGTTGGTGCAACAGTAATCCCGATTGACGTAATAGGGTTTAATGCGTTTGAGTTTGAAACGGTAAGGTACTACTTTGCACACGTTCTCATATGGGTCGTCCCATTGCTTATGGTGATGCTGAAGGTTCATACGCTTGAGTTTAAGCGGATATTTAAAGTTCCTTTGATAGCATATCTGGTATTGTGTGTTATTTTGGTTAATGAAGTAATATTGACAGGTATAGGCTTTATCAATGAAAGACACTTGTTTAGTAACGAAGTCAGAAATGCCGCCTTGATTTTCGGTCCGAATCCGGATATTCAATTCGTCGGTATGTTGTTTCTTCCACTGACACCGGAATTGTTCACAACAATACCCATCGGCGAAAACGCAGGTTCCACATTTTATTGGCCGATAATATGGATGATAATTCCCTCATATATATACCTGGTCATTTCCGGAATATTGTTGGCACTCCCGTTTGAGTATAAGAGAATACTAAACGCAATATCAAGACGATAAACCAAAAAGAGGTAAACATGATAAACACCATTTTATTTGATCTTGACGGAACACTAACAGATTCTAAAACCGGTATCGTTAAGTCAGCTCAATATGCGCTGGAAAGCTTCGGGATAAAAGTCGAAAATACTGATGATTTAACAAGCTTCATCGGTCCGCCAATAAGACAATCATTTAAGGATTTTTTTGTTTTTGATGATAGCAATGTTGAAAAAGCTGTCGAGAAATTTAGAGAGCGATATTTTTCAATAGGTGTTTATGAAAACGAGATGTATGAGGGAATAGACATTTTGCTTGGTAAGCTGAAGGATAAAGGCAAAACTCTTTTTGTCGCTACATCAAAAGTAACAACACTGGCAAATACGGTTTTATCACATTTTAAGATTGATAGTTATTTTGCATTTGTTAGCGGTTCAGAGATGAACGGCGACCGTTCAGAAAAAGCCGAAGTGATAATACACGCTTTGGAGCAAAACAATATCACCGACTTATCAAGCTGTATAATGATTGGTGATCGAAAGCACGACATACTCGGAGCAAAAGCCGTTGGTATGAAAAGCATCGGTGTCCTCTACGGCTATGGCGGCTTTGATGAGCTATCAGAAGCGGGAGCGGACTGTATTGTTAAAGATGTTAATGAGCTGTCAGAGTTGTTGCTAAGTATTTCATAGGCTTAAAAATGACAAAGGATTGGGCATAATTACTATGATACCAACAAGAGAAGAAGCAAACCAATTATTGTTATGGGCAGGCGAGCAGAATCCCGGTGTATGGACAAACCATTGCAAGGTAGTTGCCAGAGCCGCAGAAGCAATCGCGGTAAAATGCGGGCTTGATACACACAGAGCGTATGTATCAGGCTTGTTGCATGATATCGGGAGATATGCAGGAGTCAGAGGGTTATATCATTCTTATGCAGGATATGAGTTATTAAAGAAAAAAGGGTATAACGAGATCGCTGATGTTTGCATTTCGCATTCATTTTCTACAAAGAATATAAACGAGTTTTTTGGTGAAAATGATTGTACTCCTGAAGAAATAGAAATAATCAGACAATATTTAACCGAATCAACATACACCGATTATGATAAGCTGATACAACTCTGTGATGTCATGTGCGTAGCGGAAGGAGTAACGCTCATCGAAGTGCGGATAATGGATGTAATCAGACGATATGGGCTTGCTAATGTGTCGTTAAACAGAATAGAGGCATTCTTCGAGCGAAAGAAATACTTTGACAACCTCTGCGGTATGAACATTTATGATCTATTTTACGATGAAATAAGAGATGTCAGTTTCAGATGAGGTAAGTGCCTATAAGAGTTGCAACTATTTTATAGTTGCAATTTGTCACAATATTATGTATAATGAACAGGGAGATAGAGTAATGGGTAAAAAAGACAAGTTAATCGCTCGACTAAAATTAAAACCTAAAGACTTTACGTTTAGTGAAGCAAAAACACTAATGGGTTTATGTGGCTATACTCTTTCAAATGCAGGCAAAACAAGTGGCTCCCGTGTTTGCTTCATTAAGGGAGACAAAGTATTCCGTATGCATAAGCCACATCCAAGGCAAGAGTTACCCGCATACCAAGTTAAGGAATTGATAGACGAATTGAATCAGGAGGATTTGCTATGAAAACAACAATGAGTTACAAAGACTATCAAGGTAGCGTTGAGTTTTCTGATGAAGATAACTTGTTTTTCGGTAGACTCATAGGGATTAATGATCGGATTCTTTTTGAAGGCGATAGTGTGGAAACACTACGCAGCAATTTCCAAGAAGCCGTTGAAGACTATTTAGAGGTTTGCAAAAAAATGGGCAAAAACCCGGAAAAGGCGTATAAAGGCACATTCAACGTGCGTATCAGTCCGGTTTTGCACAGAAATCTTGCTATTTATTCTGCATCACACGGAAAAACATTAAACTCGGCGGTTGAAGAAGCAATAAGGAGTTATATCGGTTAATTGCAATTAATTATGTAACTCAATCGGGAGCTGAGTGAAAGGTATGCATTACGACAACCCTGACACATCAAAAACCTTTGTTTAGTTTTCTTGCATCTCCGATGAGCTTTGTCGCTTGTTTTCCGTCCAGATGTTCGAGAAATGCCAGAGCGTACTTGCGTGAGGTGCCCAGTATGTCACGGCATTGGGCGAGGGTTATTTCATCATTTTCTTCGAAATGATTTCTTATCAGCTTAATCGCTTTATCATAAGTTTTTCGCAGCCAGAATATCTGCTGTGATATCATTACAAGTTCACCGCCGGATATCATGCTCTCAAAGACTTGTTCGAAATCACGTTTTTCGTTTTTTGAAAACAATGCAGAAAGCTCATCGGGAGATTTGACATCATATCCACAGCCGGTGAGTTCTTTTATCAGCTTCTCATGTATGTTGCTTTGAGTTGGTGAATAAGATATTGAGAAATCAGGAAGTGCCGCTGATTTCTCAGAAAGCATTATAACTCCATTATCGCTTAACTTTTTTAGTACAGCAGTTGCCTCTGCTGTATCAGTGTTTTGCAAAAGTTTTTGGCGAAGCTCCGCAATATTCATGCCTGCTCTTAAGGGATATGATTTATGATAGCTTTCAAGATATCCTGTACATTCCTTACTTAACTTTGATAAAACCTTCTTTGATATATACTTATTCTGCATGAGCTGAATAACGCTTCCGTCTGCAACAAGCACTTCAACGGCATCGATGCAGGTTTTTTTGTCCAAATCCGCTCTTTTACACAAGTCTGTTTCCGAAAACACTCCACCCAATTCATATGCGGCGAGGTCAGTTAACTCCTCTGCACTCCCCTGCTCACGTATTTTTAGTGCATTTAGTGCTTCTTCACTTCTTGATATACGTTTTTTGGGTTTGGAATCTAAAATCACACCGCCGCCTATTGTTTCCATCGGGGAAAAAAAGCGCACGACAAACCTATCCCCCCGCTTACATGGCAGTGGTTCTTTCAGCTTCAACCTTGCATAACAACTTTCTCCATGGTGCAACTCACTTTGCCCGATGAGCATGGCTTTTGCCAGTAATGTCCTTGCACCGTGGTAAAGATGAAGCTCCGCACTGTTTTTTATAGTTCTTTTTGTATCAGCCAGAACATTCAACTTGACATCAATTGCATCGGTAACATTAACCGTACCTTCTGCTGTAATAACATCACCGCGCACCACAACGCCTCGTTTTACTCCGCCGAGGCTTATAGCTGTTCTTTGTCCTGCAAAAGCGGTTTCTGTGTTTTCTCCGTGTACTTGAAGATTTCTGATAGGTGCTTTTTCACCCGACGGCAGTATCTGTGCTGTGTCACCAACCTTAACAGACCCTTCTATGAGCGTGCCCGTTACGACTATACCAAACCCGTCAACAGGAAACACCCTGTCAACAGGTAATCTAAACGGGATTTTGACATCTCTCTCGTGTGCATTATCGAGCAATAAACTAAGAGCGTCCTTCAATTCAGAAATCCCCTCGCCTGTAAATGCCGATATGTGTAATATGGGCTTGCTCTCGAGGAAAGTACCAACTACAAGCTGCTCGATATCATCAACAACAAGCTCTAACCAATCAGCTTCTGCTTTGTCGGCTTTTGTCACCACTACAAGCCCGTCACCTATACCCAGTTGTGCCAAAATCCCAAGGTGTTCTCTGGTTTGCGGCATAACACCTTCATCAGCGGCAACAACAAGCATCGCTAAATCAACACCGCCGGAGCCTGCAAGCATATTGCGTATAAACCGCTCATGCCCGGGCACATCAATAATCCCCGCCCTGCGTCCATCCTCAAAATCAAGATACGCAAAACCCGGCTCGATTGTTACACCACGACGCTTCTCTTCCTCAAGCCTGTCCGTATCTATCCCCGTCAGTGCCTTAACAAGCGTAGTTTTCCCATGGTCAACATGCCCCGCAGTACCAATAATAACGTTTTTCATGTATGTTAATTTTCCTTCTTAAAATGCCAACAGGAATTGCGCGCTCAAATGCGTAGTTTTCACCCTATACGAGTGAGCAATAATTGCGGAATAGAACTACCCGCTAACATCCGCCACGGCTTTAGCCACATAATCAAAATCATCTTCAAAAATCGTGCGGACATCAAGCACTAGCCTGTCGCTTTCTATACGTCCAATTATAGGTACCGGTTGTTCGCGCAGCTTTTTCTCCAGCTTTTCTACACTTAATGCACCCTTTAATGCAATAGCATAGGAATCAAGTTCCAGTCCGGGGACTGCTCCGCCGCCGGCGACGCTTTTTGTTTTTATCACCTCTACATCACCGCCGTTTTTTTGTATCTCTTCACACAGTTTTTCAACACGTAAGCGCAAAGCTTCATCTGTCATAGACAGCATTGACAGCACAGGGATATCCCGCTCCGCTAAGCTCAAATCTGCATAGACACGAAGCGTTGCTTCCATGACTGCAATTGTCATTTTGTCCACTCTGAAAGCACGGTACAGCGGGTGCTTTTTCATTGCTTCTACATACTTTTTTTGTCCCAAAATGATACCGCATTGCAATCCTCCGAGCAACTTATCACCGCTGAATGAAACAATATCTGCTCCATTTTTTAAGCTTTCTTTTGCAAGCGGTTCGTCATGCAAGCCATATTTTTGCACATCAACCAATGCACCACTACCGATATCTTCTATAACAGGAATATTATGCAATTTTCCGAGAGTAGTGAGTTCTTTTATAGAAACCGATTCCGTAAATCCAACGACTTTGAAATTGCTGGTATGTACTTTTAGTATCGCCCTTGTATCTTTGTCTATTGCCGCTTCATAGTCGGCAATCCGTGTTTTGTTAGTCGTGCCGACTTCCCGCAGCTTGCAACCGCATTGTGAAATAATATCGGGAACACGGAAGCCGCCACCGATTTCCACAAGCTCACCTCGTGAAACAATGACATTTCCATCACTAGCCATTGAGGATAAAATCAGCAGAACCGCCGCCGCATTATTATTAACGATTAACGATGATTCGCAACCCGTCAGGTTCTGCAGATACTTCTCAATACCACCCGCTCTATTGCCCCTCTTCCCTTTTTCGATATCGTACTCAAGCGTACAGTAAGATGATGCTATTTCTACCGCTTCTTTTGCCGCCGCTTTTGAAAGACTCGCCCTGCCAAGATTTGAATGCAGTATAACTCCTGTACCATTAATAACTCGTCTGATACCTTTTTGCTCCCTTGTGCGCTTCCCTGCTAAATCCACAACCTTTTTTGCAATATCATCATCACAAGGAATTTTATCAATCTTCCCAATCCTCAACCCCTCACGCAAATCTGCAAGAACGTCTCGCACAGTCTCGACAATCTCATGACGATACACCTCGCAGTTAGAAATAAGCTCATGTTGCATAAGCTTATCCACCTGCGGGATTCGTTTATATAAATTATTTTCTATATGCATAACCTGATACTCCTAGCCCTGTCATTCTGCGCTTTAGTCGCAGAATCTATTGCTGTATGGTAAGTGTTCTACCATAAATATTACATAGTTGCGATGTGGATTCTGCGACTGACGCGCAGAATGACGGTGGGGGGTACTTCGATTAGTTACGTGGCAGATGATATATAACTAGTAACATGATACTACCACACACAACCAAATCGCTCAATACTGTTCTTGCAAAATCGTTGTACATTAAATATAATAGTTGTTAGTGATACGGTAACGCATTAAATCCAACGGGATTGCGGCTCGGAGGCCGCAATGACATGAAGAAAGGTCATATACATGGAAAAACTTCCTTCGCTTTTTGAGTATAGCACCGGTGGCGGCTGAGGTACTAAGATAGCTCCGGGTGAGCTTAGAGCTATTCTCAGCAGCATAGCATGCCCATCAGACGACAGGTTGCTCGTCAGCTTTAACTCGTCCGACGATGCGGCTGTGTACCGGTTAGATGATAAGCACTGCCTGTTATCAACAACCGATTTCTTCCCGCCGATGGTTGCAGACGCAAGAACCTTTGGAAAAATCACTGCCGCTAACGCACTTAGCGACATATATGCAATGGGCGGTAAGCCTCTCTATGCATTAAATATTGTTTGCTTTCCGCAAAACTTGGACAACCGCATTTTACAAGAAATCCTGGCTGGCGGTGCTGAAAAATGCGCTGAGGCAGGAGCTCTTCTTGCGGGTGGACACTCTATCTATGATGAAGGTATAAAATACGGGCTTGCCGTCACAGGGATTGCCGAATCCGATAAATATTATTGTAACAACACCCCAAGGGTCGGTGACAAACTTATACTGACAAAGCCACTCGGCACAGGAATCATTACAGCCGCATACAGAGGCGGCGAGGCAAAGGTAGAAAATATAGAAGAAGCTATCACCTCAATGGAACGCTTGAATAAATACGCAGCCGAAAAAGCCGCAGCATTTGACATCAGCGCATGCACGGATATAACAGGCTTCGGACTCATTGCACACCTTCTTGAAATGCTCGCAGGAAAAGCTTCCGCAGAAATTTACTGCGACAATCTACCTTATCTACGTAACGTGATGCACTACATTGAAGAGGACTGGATAACAGGCGGTGGCAAGCGCAACCGTGACTACGTAGGCTCTCGTGTTGATACAAGTAAACTCCCGCTATGGAAAGCAGAATTAATGTTCGACCCCCAAACCTCCGGCGGTCTGCTTCTGGCAGTGACAGCTGAGCAAGCAGATGAGCTATTAAACGAGATTAAAGCAAGCGGCAACACAAAGGCATCCATTGTTGGTTATATCAAAGAACTTGAAAGCAACGAATTATCTTTCAGTTAATCAAGCTTGCACTTGACTTCAATCAGAGTGGTATGAAGCCATTATGTTTGATTCTGTCAAGTGTAGCCATGGACGGTGTTGTCAAGGGATTTCGACATTATGCATAAACTATTATATTCCATCGAAGATTTTTGCTAAGCCAAGGCTTGAACCCAATCTGTCGTGTTTTTACGATTTTCGCTATATTTTAAAGGACGATACTTTCTTCCAGTTAGCAGGAAATCCCATCTCATGCAGTAACACGTTGTGTGAAACATTATTTGATAGAGAGACAAACCTGTCAATTATCCTTGACATTTGCCTTTTGAAGACATAGAAATCCTCTTTTTCAAGCAGGTATCTAAACGCAACAACCATGCTGAATAAATCTCTCTTACCGTATATGTATTGAGTTCCCTTTTTTACTATCCCAAGCTTTGCATGGATGACTGTATCAGGTATATCGTCCTTGTTTGCGTAAGAAAATAATCTGTCATTATGAGCACATATGTTTCTGAACTTTGCCATTGACCTCAGGAATTGTGCGAGTTCTTTTTCATTCACATTGCAAAAATTTTTGCTGATATCAATCTGTATATCTTGAGTAAAGCATTGGTACATCATAGATATATTACCGAATGTCAGTACTTTTACCAAGACCCATAATGGTACGTTTCCATATTTAACCCTATGGTGTGCGACATAGTGATATTTTGTGGTAGTCTGTACAATGTTGCAAATAACACCTATAAGTCGCTTTAAATCGCGTGCTTTCTTAGGACTCTGGTCGTAGTTAACTGGTGATAAATACTTTGATTGTTGGTTACCGTGTTTCATAGAAAAATAATATGAGAGCAAGGAACGCATTTTTTGCTCAATTTGTAAAATATATTTCAAAAATAATTCTCGCAGACTCTCATCATACTTGTATAGCGCAACAACTTCTTCGAATGTCGTGTTATTTTTGTACTTCTTTGTTGTTGTGTTCCAAAACAACTTTTTATATCCACTTATTAGTGCATAATAGCTGTTTTGCTTCAGCATGGCTTCCGCATAGTTACGGTCTGCTATAACAAGGTTTTTTTCGTGCTCAAGCTTATCAATTTGTTGTGTATAGGTTAAGAATGGTTTATGTATCTGCATAGCAATATCTTCCTTTGATATAAAAGAGGGCTCCCGCAGGTGCCCTCCCGGTCACAGGCCTCACAGGTGTCTGCAACACGATCACACCATTAATTTACACCTTTACAGGTAAATTGTCAAGCTTTTGTTTACTTCAATCGTATATCCTTGCGGCTTTAGCATACTCTTGCTTAAACTGCTCTCTTAGAAACGAAGGCGATAATATTTCTGCATCAGAACCAAACTTAAAGAAATAAGCCATCGCCTGATGTGTCGTACACCGGAAAACATAGATATCACTATTCACTTTGCCGTTGCGTTCACTGTCAATGTACCGTGAAGGCCGCATATGTACCTGATTGATATATTTGCGTTTTCCTTCATCAGTAAATCTTACGACTATCTCATGTATCTTATCTTCGTCAGCGATAAACATTGTGCCGTGCTTTGCGCGGCTTTCTTTTATTTTTCTAAGCTGCTCGGGATTCAGTTTCCCGCTGCCGGCTTTTTGCTGTCTGTCGATTTCCGCTCTTTGAATTTTTGATAAACGAAATGATTCCAATGTGAAATGTTCGCTATCTACTGTACCGGGAAATGATGCCGTCGGTCTTGCGTAGCCTATAAGATAATTGTACATTGACAACTTATCTGTTTCCAGTGAATGCGGCAGTATATATAGCGGCTTCTCCGGCGTATATGCATTAATCATTAATGGAGTTCTCATGTACATTGGTGAAACGGTTGATCTTTACAAGCGTTTTAATACTGGTTATGGAAATATATCACCAAAAAATTGCTATCAAGGCGGGCAACCGACCAATTGCAAAATCAATAATTTAATTCTAAATAAATATCTCAACAATGAAATCACATCAGTTTATTTTGTCCATACATCAGATTATAAACGAATAGAAAAATCGGTTTTGAGTAAAGTTAAGCCATATTATAACGGTCGATAAGGAGTCAATATGACTCTAAAAATTCTTAATTATACTAAGGTTGAAGGGCATCCTAAGTATATAACACTACAAAAAAATTCTTCTCAAGCATTCTTGAGCAATAGTTTCTTTTCATTAAAGGTAACTTCGGTGCAAATAGGTTGGGTGCAAGTCATCCATAGGTGAGTTTATTGATGAAGAGCTCTATAGAAACGGTATACCAAAAGAAACCACAAAAAAATCATGTTTAGAACTTCACTTTTACAAGTTCTGTCTTTATTTGTGCGCATCATCAATTAATTCTGTGACAGAAGATGACGCTAACATAATAAATCATTTGTTTAATAAGGATTT